>Ga0233450_10000308_pt1 | contig 57905 bp, 51 predicted proteins | sample 011ome_30_FD_189956 | JGI IMG/M metagenome (GOLD analysis project Ga0233450, IMG submission 189956) | Coastal salt marsh microbial communities from the Groves Creek Marsh, Skidaway Island, Georgia - 011501CT (spades assembly) | ecosystem: Environmental > Aquatic > Marine > Intertidal zone >... | reverse complement strand
GAGGTAAGGCGAGCAAATGCATCCCTCATGTCTTTTTCGGTGGCTAGCTTGTGCAAAGTGGTTAGGGTGGTTTCATCAAGCCGCTGTTTGCTGAAATCAAGCTGCAAATGCTCACTGGAGACAGTGAATTGTGTCAGCCGATCTCGCTCATCATCAAATAAGGCGACAACGCTAGTACGAGAGAGCCGCTCGGCCGCTTGGTGGAGTGTCTGGTGAATATCCGATAGCACCTTGGTCTCGCTGCCCTGTTGATCTTCCATGGAGTTCATCTCAAAAATGCTACTTTTTGTGGTGGCTGCTAGGGGTAAAGAAATAGGTGCGGTCCTACCACTCAGGCCGGCTTATCCGATAGCAACACCGACGTCTGGAGCGCATCCTGCTACGGAGCGGCGCTGCAGGCAAGCCGTTAATGACTGTTAGCCGGTATTGCGCATGCCAGCGGCGACTCCGGCGATGGTGACCATCAGTGCTTTTTCTACTTCGGGGTCGGGCGTCTCTCGTTCTCGCCGCAACAGTTCCGCCTGCAACAAGTTGAGTGGCGTGGTGTAGATATTTCGCAGTTGGATTGATTCCCGCCCCCACGGATTGTGGGCCAACAAGACCTCACTGTTTATCAGCTCCTTGAGGGTTTCCATGTCAGCGCGAAGCTGTTCACGCAACTTAGATCCTATGCCCTTTAGAGATTCCTCGACAAGGAGTTGATCATAAAACGTCGCGACCGACAGATCGGTCTTGGTTAAGACCATTTCTAACATCGATAACCGGGAGCGAAAGAAAGGCCAATCCCGCTCCATGTCCCTCAGAGTTTCAAGGTGCCCTTGATCCATTACCTTTTGGAGTGCTGCGCCGGCGCCTAGCCATGCCGGGAGCATCAGCCGATTCTGTGACCAAGCGAATATCCACGGTATGGCGCGAAGGCTTGCGATGCCGCCATCGGATCGCCGCCGCGCCGGCCGCGATCCCAGCGGCAGTTTCGCCAGCTCCTGCTCGGGGGTTGCCTGTCGGAAGTAGGGGACGAACTGGGGGTCATCTCGCACCCAAGACCGGTAGTGGTCGCATGAGTGCTGCGACAGCTTGTTCATTAACTCACGCCATTGTTGCCTGGGAGTCGGGGGTGGTAACAGGTTCGCCTGCAAAATTGCGCTCGCGTATTGTCCGAGAGTGTTAACCGCCAGCGGTGTCAGACCCAGCTTGGTTCGAATCATTTCGCCCTGCTCGGTGACCCGCAGGCCGTTATGTAGAGACCCCGGGGGCTGCGATAGCAGCGCGTCATGGGCCGGAGCGCCGCCCCTGCCGATCGTGCCGCCACGTCCGTGAAACAACGTAAGAGATACCCCGTAATTCTGGCACACCGCCAACAGCTCTTCCTGCGCTCGGTATTGTGCCCACCCGGCCGCCAGCATACCGGCATCCTTGGCGCTGTCGGAGTATCCGATCATCACCGTGAGCTGCCGGTTCGCGCGGTCTCGAAAGCGCGAGTTCTCAAGCAATGTGCCGATGACGCCGGGGGCACGATTGAGGTCGTCGAGGGTCTCGAATAGAGGTGCCACTGGGATATCAAGATGCCCGCCCGTAGCCTTGAGGAGTAACTGAACAGCCAGAACGTCAGAGGATGCCCCAGCCATTGAGATAACGTAGCAGCCGAGGGCGGCACGCGGGGTCCGCGCAATCTCATGAAAGGTGTTGATGACCTCCCGAACCTCGGGCGAACACTCCCAGTTCTCAGGTAGCAGGGGACGAGGATTATCCAGCTCCGCCTGTAGCCATTCGAGTCGTTGCTGTTCGTTCCAGGAGGCGTAATCTCCCAGCTTTAAGTGCTGCGTGAGTTCGCTCAGAGCCGCGGTGTGCCGACTGCTCTCTTGACGGATATCCAGCGTGATCAGGTGCGGCCCGAAGCAGCGCAGGCGCCTCATGGTGTCAAGCAGTTGGCCGTTGGCGACGGTCGCGACGCCCACCGCTAGGAGTGACTCATGGCAGCGTTTGAGAGGCTCAAGAAGCTCCTCAAGGGTAAGCGCAACCGGGGAGGGCTGATGCTGATTAATAGCCGCTTGAAGCGTTAAACGTTGGTTAGCCACTTTGTCTTTTAGGCGTCTGATGATTGCCCGATAGGGTTCTCTGGCATGTTCGGCTTCTTCGAAGATCTCCGGGGTGGCGGTCGCCAGAGACAGTTCCTCCTGCAAAAGGCTAAGGTCTCGAATGAGCAAATCACAGGCCTGCCACTGGGCGAGGAGTATGACCTGCCGAGTGACGTCGGCGGTGACGTTGGGGTTGCCATCCCGATCGCCCCCAATCCAGCTTGAAATCTGTACAGGCTTCCAGTCGAGCTGTCGTGGACGTAACTGGTAGCGACTACACAGGGCGTCGACATCTCTTTGAAAGGCGGGCACCGCGTCCCACAGCGAATTTTCGATAACGGCAAATCCCCACCGGGCCTCATCGACAGGGCTGGGCCGGGACTCCCGAAATTCCTCGGTATGCCAAATCTGAGAAATCAGATCCGCAAGACGGTCAGTGACGGATTTCGACTCAATTGGATTTAGCAGCGATCGGTCGAGATTACCCAGGCAGCGGTTTATCTCCGCGAATTTATGGATGAGGGTGCGCCGGGTTATTTCGGTCGGATGTGCGGTTAGCACGAGATCAATATGCAGGCTGTCCAGACCATCGGCTATAGACCGAGGTGTGTGGCTTTCCTGCAGTCGTGAGACCGCCCTCTGCATGGTGGCAGCAGCCGAGAACTGCTCGGACGTCTCAACAGTGGTCGTATGATGCTGCTCTGCGATATTGGTCAAATTCAGGAATTGGCTGAAGGCCTTGGCGATCAGCAATATCGTGTCGTCATCGAGTGAGCGAAGCAGTGTGTGTAGCTCTGCAAAGTCCCCGGAATCCTGTGCGTCTTTGGATGTTTGTCTGATTTCCTCGACTTTATTGAACAGCGTTTCCCCCGCAGAGGCTCGAATGACATCACCCAGAGTATCCCCGAGTTGTCTGACGTGTTTTCTGAGGCGAGTGGTTTCAAATGGTGCGTTCATGGTGATCGAGGGATACCTGTTTAAGTGGGCTATTTCTTTGAGGGAAATCGGGTTGCGCGCAGGCTATCTTTGATTCTTGCGACGTGATCAACCAGAGCGCTTCCCCCGCGCAGCATCACCCCTGTTACCAGCGTATCGATCAATACCAGCTGTACAATGCGCGATGTCATCGGCAGATAGTCGTCGGTATTCTCGGTGACGTTGACCTCAAGCACGCAGTCACAGGCCTTCGCCAAGGGCGATTTCGCCGACGTCAGGCCAATCACTGTGGCGCCCGAAGACTGGGCCAACTCCGCGGCTTCTACAATTGATTTTGTGCGCCCGGTATGGGAAATGAAGAAAAACACGTCACCCAGAACGCCGCCTGCTGCCAGCATACGCAGCATGAGTGGGTCGGTCTGAGTGGTCACTGGTGTGTTGAAGCGAAAGAATTTGTGCTCGGCGTCTTTCGCCACTGCTGCCGAGGTACCCAATCCCAAAAACATGATGCGCTTGGCAGAGGACAGCAGATCGACGGCCTCCGCGATGGCCTCGGTGGGCAGAGCGTCCCGGGCGAGTATCAAGGCACTGATGGTGTTATCGAACAGTTTGAACGGATAGCTGGCGATGTCATCGGATGGCTCTACTGCCTGAGTCATGTAGCGAACGCCCGAAACAAGGGAAGTCGCTAACTGAATTTTGAAGTCGGGGAAGCCCTTTGCCCCAAATCGCTTACTAAATCGATTTACTGAAGGTTCACTGACGCCCGCTAGTTTGGCCAGGTTAGCAATACTAGATTGCGTGGCGGCCTCGGGGTCCGCGAGTATGGCCTGGGCGACCTTGGTCTCTGAGTTGCTGAGTCCGGGTAGGGCGGCCGCCACCTGAGTCAGCAGATTGGGTTTCGGATTCATCCGGTGTCTCCAGTCAATCAAACGCCCTATCTTGAGCATTCCCTCTCGGGTTTGGCAATCCGTAAGGCCTACCAGAAGTGCTATCCATGGGTGCTTTCGTTAGATGCGCGGTGGCGCATTAAAGCGCCAGCCGCCCGCAACTGGCAAATTTATTACATATTTTACATAAAAAGACTTTAAATATGTAACTAAATTACTTATGGTGGTGACTCAACGTACCCGGAGGCATTTATGATCAATATTGCTATCAACGGTTATGGGCGAATTGGCCGAAACATTCTGCGCGCTTTTTACGAGCGGCCGTCACTCGCTGACAAGATTCGTATTTTGGCGATCAACGACCTCGGCTCTCCAGAGATCAATGCGCACCTTACTCAGTACGACACGACCCATGGACGTTTTCCTGTGGAGGTATCCGCTGGTGAAAATTGCCTTAAGGTCGGTAGCGACACAATTAAAGTGTTTAGCGAGCGTGATCCCGAGGTGCTGCCTTGGGCGGACCTCGATGTTGATGTGGTGCTCGAATGCACGGGCTTGTTCACAGACAAGGCAGCAGCCTCAAAGCACCTCCGAGCCGGTGCGCGTCAGGTGCTTATATCTGCCCCGGGCAAGGACGTTGATGCCACGGTTGTCTACGGCGTTAACCACGAGTCATTGGGTATCCAGCATTCGGTCGTCTCCAATGCTTCATGTACTACTAACTGTTTGGCTCCTTTGATAGCGCCACTGCACGCTCAGGTGGGTGTTGAAAGTGGTTTGATGACAACCATTCATGCCTATACCAACGATCAAAATTTGAGTGACGTGTACCACACCGACCTTTACCGCGCGAGAGCGGCGGCCCACAGTATGATCCCCACGAAAACGGGCGCTGCGAGTGCCATCGGTTTGGTGATGCCGGAGCTTAAGGGCAAGCTGGACGGTCTCGCAGTACGAGTCCCAACACTGAACGTATCGCTGGTGGATTTGACCTTTGTCGCCGCACGGGACACCACCGTCGAAGAGATCAATCAGATCATGTTGGACGCGGCGCAAGGTGATCGTTTCGGGGTGTTGAGTTGCAATACGCAGCCATTGGTGTCAGTCGACTTCAATCACAACAGCGCGTCCAGCAACTTCGATGCTAACCACACTCGTGTTTCTGGACGTCTGGTGAAGGTGCTTTCGTGGTACGACAACGAGTGGGGATTCTCCAATCGTATGCTCGACACGGCATGTCACATGGCGGCAGTCGCAAAACAGGGCATTGATTGCGCTGCCTAAAGAATCAGCCGGACCCCGGGGGGGGAGACGGTTGACCCAAGGGGGAGCTTTGCTCCCCCTTTTTTATGGTCGCCTTTTAGATGGCGGTGCCTTGCTTTGCCAGCAGCTTAGCGCTCGGAGGCGTGGCGACGGCAAAAATCGCCATGGGGTGGAAGAAAGTTCAAAATCGGGGCGGCGTTTATATCGCCACTATGCATGGCGGCCGCGTAGGTTTCCGCTTTGTCTGTGCCGACGGTATGTACGTAGCCCCATCTGGTCTGTTTTAGTCGGTGAGCTGATAGGGAAATGCGTTTATGTGGCGCTGTCTTGGGGTTCACCATAAGCGCGGGCGCCGCAGTGGCAAGCCCCTCTTGCAGCTCCGCGCTACATGGAAACAACGACGCCGTATGACCGTCGTTGCCCATTCCTAAAATCACGACATCAAACAGGCCAACCGCTCCCAACGCTGTGCCCACTTGTTCAAGCGTTTTCTCAGCATTTGGGAAAGCCGATACCAGTGAGATAAACGTCGCCTGATTGGCGTGACCCCGTAGCAGGGTTCGTCGCAAAAGGCCTTCATTGGAATCTGGATGGTCGAAGTAAACCCAGCGCTCATCCGCAAGCAGGATCGTGACGTGAGACCAGTCAATGGGGGTGTTGGCCAGTTGACTGAATAAAGGGGCAGGGGTGTTGCCACCTGAGACAACTAACGACGCCCGACCTCGATCGGTCATGGCCTCTTTTAGGTGACTAACGATTTCAGCTGCAAAAGCCGCGTTGAGGTCATCGGCATGGTCGAATAAGCGATCAGGCATGCCAGCTCCTGCCATCGCGCTCGATCAGGATTTCCGCTTTAGGTGGTCCCCAGGTCCCCGCGTGATAGGGTTTGGGTTCAACCCCCGCCGATTGACAAGCCGCCACCAATTCGTCGCACCATCGCCAGCTCTCTTCGATTTCCTCTCTGCCGACGAACAGGGATTGGTCCCCGTTGATCGCATCGAGAAAGAGGCGTTCATAGGCATCCGGAATGCGGTCAAAGCCGTCGGCTTCCCGAAAGTCCAAGTCCAGTGTATGGCTTTGCAGTGAGAGCTTGTCTTTCAGACTTTGCCGCTTGGAGACCATCGTCAATTCAATACCTTCATTAGGTTGTAACCGAATGATGAGCTTGTTGGGTATGTTGGCCCCATCGCCAAAAATATTGTGAGGTAATTCTTTGTACTGAATGATGATCTCAGTCACTTTCTCAGGCATTCGTTTGCCGGTTCGCAGGTAAAACGGAACCCCCGCCCAGCGCCAGTTGTCGACGTGAGCTTTGATGGCAACAAAGGTCTCGGTATCGCTCGCCGTTTTTTCGCAGCCGGGTTCCTGTAAGTAACCTGGAACAGCCTTGCCTTTTGACCAACCCTCGGCGTATTGGCCGCGCACTACATGGTCGGCCGCCGTGGCAGCCGTGACGCGACGAAGCGCCTTGACGATTTTCACTTTTTCGTCCCGGATGCTGTCGGCCTCGAGACTGTTTGGCGGTTCCATTGCCACTAGGCAGAGTAGCTGCATCAGATGGTTCTGCACCATGTCGCGAAGCTGTCCGACCTTGTCGTAGTAGGACCATCGCCCTTCAATACCAACGACCTCTCCCACCGTTATTTGCACGTGGTCAATGCAGCTCTGATCCCATTGACTATTGATGAATCGGTTGGCAAAACGCAGCACCAGAAGGTTCTGCACGGTCTCTTTACCAAGGTAGTGGTCGATACGGTAGATTGACTTTTCGTCGAAGAAACGGGCAAGCGTGTCGTTCACCGTTCGCGAAGATTCCAGGCATTCACCGATAGGCTTCTCCAATACGATGCGGCAGTCACCCGTAAGGCAATCGCTCTGTGCAAGATGGTCGCAGATTGGCGAGAACAGCGCGGGCGGTGTCGCCAGATAAAACAGGCTGACCCGATCGTCGTCCAGCCATGATTTTAAGGATTGAAAATCCTTCGCCGATGAGAAATCAGCAGCTATGTGAGACAGCAAAGGTTGAAAGTTGAGCCATTCTTGATCGCTCGGCGCCGACTCGGCCATGGCGGCATTCAAACGGCCACGCAACTTATTACCGAAGGCAATCGAATCTTCCTGCTCTCTGGAGACACCAGCGATGCGAAGATCCGTTGGGAGTAGTCCCGCGCGATGCAACTGAAATAAAGCCGGGAACAGCTTTCTCGCCGAAAGATCGCCATTGGCGCCAAAAATAATTAAGTCGACGGCGGTCACAGTTTGCTCTCCTCAGGTGTCAGCAGGCTTGTTGCTAGGCTGCAAGCCTCGGTCGCTAAACGGGTAATGCCCGGCCAGTCTTTGTTCTGCACAAGTGATGCAGGCAGCATCCACGAACCCCCGGCAGCGACAACATTACTCAGTGAAAGATAAGACGCTAGATTTTCGGGATTGACGCCACCAGTGGGAATAAATTTCACGCTCGGGAAGGGCCCCCGGAAGGCTTCGATCGCGTGATGCCCTCCTGAGGTCGCCGCCGGGAAAAATTTCACGATCGGAAACCCGGCTCCGGTTACGCGCATGATCTCTGATGCGGTGACAGCACCAGGGAGGAGAGGAATGCCAGTGTCGCCACTGGCTCTGAATAGCTCGTCATTGTGCCCAGGAGACACAACGAATCGCGCGCCCGAGTCCACGACTTCGTGAAACTGTGACTCAGTGGTGACAGTGCCCGCCCCGAGAACAGCGCCCTCGACCTGATTCGCGATTCCCCTCATCGCGGCCGCGGCGCAATCGGTCCTAAGGGTGACCTCCAGTGTGGTCAGGCCGCCCGCTACGAGAGCCTCAGCCAAGGGTATGGCGTCTTCGAGATGTTCAATAGCAATCACTGGGATGATCGGGACTTGGGTAAACATCGTGTAAGAGTCATTCATCGCGGAGTCATTCCTGCAGAGACAAGGCGGCGCCCACTAGCCCGATGCTTTTGTGGGTAATGATAAAAGTAGGAATTTCTGCGAGATAGTCAGCAAACCGCCCCTTGGCGAGAAACCGTGCACGGAAGTCACTGCGGCGGAGAATATCAATGTAGCGAGGCGCAATACCTCCAGCGATGTAAACACCGCCGCGCGCGCCAAATGTCAGGGCGAAATTGCCAGCAGCAGCGCCTAGAATCGCAAAAAACATGCCCATGGTTTCCTGGGCCAGTGTGTCTGCCTCGCCCTGTGCTGCGCTGCCGATAGACGCCGCGTTGGTGTAGACGGGATGCTCACCTCGGTGTTGGCACAGCGCCTCATAAATATTGAGAATGCCGTGACCGCAGCAAAGTCGCTCAATAGACACCCGTCCAAACCGTGCGCGCAGGACCTTCAGGACCTGCGCTTCGGTATCTGTTACCGGCGCGAAATCAACATGACCACCTTCACCGGCAACGACCATCGGGGCGCCGTGACCGCAATCGACCAATGCGGCGACTCCGAGGCCTGTCCCCGGTCCGATAGCAAGTTTTGGAAATCCCGCGGCAGCGTTGCCGCCGCCAATACGGATTAAGGTTTCCCCTTCTAGCATTGGCAGCGCCCGCGCCACTGCTGCGAAGTCATTGATGATGTTGACGGTACTGATGCCTGTGCAGGATTCGACAAGATGTTTGGTGAATTGCCAAGGGCTGTTAGTGAAGCTAACAACGGGTTGATCCGGCATGGCGGCGACGGCGAGACAGGCTTGGCTAGCGCGCCCTTTTGCGAAACCGGCTTTCGCCGCATCGTCCATTAGCATGCCGAGGACGTCGGTAAAGGTCGGAAAGTCAGCAACTCGGTAAGTAGCGATCGGTGTCGGCTCCCGCGATGCCGGCGTCACAGCGCCAAAGCGCGCATTTGTCCCGCCAATGTCGCCGACTAATTGCCACTGTTGTGTTGTCATCGATCGCCCTTCGTGGGGAATAAAAAACTAGCGCCCTGTTCGGCAGTACCCACGCCTCGGCGGGCAGCGTCGAAGAAGGACCGGCCGACGCTCCCATTGCTATCGGGGCCCTTGGTTGGCGGTCGCTGTGTTAGTTCAGCCTCTGGCAACTCAACATTGAGTGTGCCGCTGTACGCGTCAAGTTCAATTATATCCCCAGTGTTTAGCTTCGATATGGGGCCATCCAGTGCCGCTTCCGGGGTCAGATGAATGGCAGCGGGCACCTTGCCTGAGGCGCCGCTCATTCGACCATCTGTCACCAACGCGACTTCATGGCCCCTGTCCTGCAGGATGCCAAGAATCGGTGTCAGCTTGTGTAATTCGGGCATGCCATTGGCAGAAGGACCTTGAAAGCGGACGACGACTACGCAGCTCTGGTCCAGATCACCGGCTTCAAAAAGTTGCTGAAGCGCGTGCTGGGAATCGATTACAACCGCGGGTGCCTTGACTCGCCAGTGAGCTTCCTCGACGGCCGAGACTTTGATCACACTTCGTCCGAGGTTTCCGGTCAGCACCCGTATGCCGCCCTCGGTGGCGAAAGGCTTCTCTATCGTTGCCAACACGGCCTCGTCAAGGGGAGTAGATGCGGGAGTCTTCCAGCGTAATGTGTTGCCTTCTAGGCAGGGTTCCTGAATAAAATCCGCGAAGGGAACGCCTAAGCAAGTGGTGGCATCGGCGTGCATAAAGCCGCCCTCTGTAAGCTCTCTAAACAGGTACCCCGTTCCGCCCGCAGCGTGGAAATGGTTAATGTCTGCACTGCCGTTTGGGTAAACCCGCGCAATGAGCGGCGTAACCCGCGAGATGGCGTTGAAGTCATCCCAGGTTATGACATAGCCCGCCGCGCGGGCGATTGCAATTAAGTGAATGCAGTGGTTAGTTGATCCGCCGGAAGCCAGCAGTGCCACTAAGGCATTGACGAGCGCACGGGCATCAATATGTTCTGCGAGCGGCAGGTAGTGGCCGCTGTTGCGAGTCAGCCGGGTCACTTGCTGTGCTCCGAAGCGGGTTAGCGCATCGCGAAGTGGCGTCGTTGGGTTCTCGAAGGAGCCTCCGGGCAGTTGAAGCCCCATAGCCTCTACCATCATTTGATTGGAATTGGCTGTGCCGTAAAAGGTGCAGGTCCCTGGGCTGTGGTAGGAGGCACTTTCCGCCTCGAGGAGCGCCTCACGATCAACTTTCCCCTCGGCAAAAAGCTGGCGTATGCGTACCTTCTCCTTATTAGCAAGACCTGTGGGCATGGGTCCCGCGGGGATGAACATCATGGGGAGGTGCCCGAATTGCAGCGCGCCCATTAACAGGCCCGGAACGATCTTGTCACAAATGCCCAGCATCAGGATGGCGTCAAACATCTGATGGGATAGGGCGATGGCCGTGGCTTGGGCAATGACATCGCGGCTAAAAAGTGACAGCTCCATGCCGTCTTGGCCCTGGGTCACGCCGTCACACATCGCGGGTACGCCTCCCGCCACCTGGCCGGTTGATCCCACTTGTCTCAGGGCCTCTTTAATGAGGGTGGGATAGGCTTCATAGGGTTGATGCGCGGAGAGCATGTCATTGAAGGCCGTCACAATGCCCACGTTGGCAGCATTCATGAGCTTGATCACGGACTTGTCAGTCGTTTCACAGGCGGCAAAGCCGTGAGCGAGGTTGCCGCAGCTTAGCCGGCTTCGGTCAGAGGGTGCGCTCGCCATCTCATTAATCATGGCGCGATAACCGTCTCGGGTTGGCCCGGATCGGTTTTCGATATCCCGCGTAACTTGGGCGATAACTGACTGCATGTGGGGTTTTTTTCTCTCCGACGAATGGCTTATTATGTAATAAAAACAAATTTAAATCAGCGAAAAGAGGCCTTAACGGGTATTTATGTAATTTAGTTACAATGAACCCTCTTGGGCGCCCGCTGGCCTAAACCTCCCGAAAACGCGACTAACATCCGTCGTCATGTCAGGCTCGGCGGGCCCAGAAAGACAAGCAGGAGCTGCAGCCGTGCTATGTGCAAGCGGCAAGCAGCAAACCGAGTGTAAAGGGTTCAGGATCAAGATGTAAAAGTCGGTTGGCCGTGGCAGAGTAGCGGCCAAGTCCGGCGCATGTCATTGGATCATTGAGTCCGATTGAGATAAACAGGTCACGGGAATGAGGCCCTTTTTAGGGTCTGGGATAATCATGGTGAAATCCGTTTTGGTAACAGGTGCAGCACAAGGAATAGGACTGGCGATCGCTGAACGATTCGCGGCAGCTGGCTGGCTGGTGGGTTTGTTCGACGTCAATGTTGAAGCCTGTCGGGAGCTCATTAAAAAACCCCCTTTTAGTCGGGCGGTGGCCGGCTATTGCGATGTGACCAATCGCGAAACAATCGATAAAGCGGTCACTGAGTTTGCTGGTATCTCAGGTCGCCGCCTGAACGTGTTAGTCAACAATGCAGGGGTTCTGAGCGCCGGTGGCTTGGAAACCTTGACCCGAGAACAAGTGACGGCGATGGTCGAGGTCAATGTTCTGGGGCTTACCCAAGTGACCCAGGCAGCCTTCCCGCTACTACGTGATACCCCCGATTCCATGGTGATTAATCTGTGCTCTGCTTCCAGTATTCACGGTATTCCCTGGCTGAGTGTTTACAGCGCCTCAAAATTTTACGTAGACGGTTTAACCCAGGCACTTGGGATTGAGTGGGCAGTACATGATATCCACGTCACTTGCCTGAAGCCTGCTCCCATCAACACGTCGATGGGTCACCAGCTTGATCCGCGGCACACAAGTAAGATGGCGATTTCTATTGAACCTGCCGAGGTCGCTGAGGTGGCGTTTAGGGCTGTCAGCTATCGTAAGCCGCATCATTTTGTTGGCACCACCACGCGCTGGTGGCATTTTGTGAATCGCTTTTTATCGATGCGGTGGCGCGAAGGGTTGGTGCGCCAATTAATGGGTGATTAATCGGCCCAAATAATGGAGATGCTCTGTGCGAAAGTTCTATAAGGTTGCACATACCCTGGGTGCCATCGGTTTGCTGGGGGCGATGCTGAGTTTGCTGATCATTCTTTTTTCGCTGCCAGTGCCGGAGAACGACCCGCGAGGTTTTCTGCGTTCCACCGACATCGCGGACAGTATTGCGCGGGTCATTTTGCTGCCGTCGCTGGGTGTGACCTTGGTGTCAGGCTTACTCGCTATTGGTGCAAATCCCGCCTTTCATAGCGCCGGCTGGGCTTGGTTCAAGCTTGCTACCGGGATTTTAATGTTCGAAGGGGGGTTGGTGACTGTGCAGGGGCCTGTCCAAAGAGCCGCGGCGGTCACGCGGGAAGCAGTGGCACTGGGGAGCGACCTCACGCTACTCAGCGGAGTATACGGGTCGGCGAGGGCGTCAATTATCGTTCTGGTAGGGGTTGCTGTGGTGAATGTCGTACTCGGTGTGTGGCGACCAAAGTTCGGCCGCCCTTCAGTGTCGCCGTCAGCCGAGGTCCTTGAAAAGTAATGCAAGGCGCTGACCACGGCTAAGCGCTTTCAGGAACGCACGGGGCTCCTCATTCTTGTCAAAAAAAGCTGAATAGCCCGCGAGCAACGAGGCATCAACCCCATCGAGATCCATAAATCCCATCCGCCAATCTTCGAATTCCCGCTCGTCGAGGGACTCGTCAAAGAGCACCTCGACGCCGTGATGCCTCCCGTCTTGTTCGATGGCAGCAAAGGTCCGGTCAACCTCAGCGCGTGTGCCCTCGAGCACCTGAAAATAGCTTCTATTTTTGTGGAGTAGGAGGCCGGTAATGTGTCGTTCAGTGTTGACCTTCCGCGCGGTTGTTAGCAGTTCGAGCAATTCTCGCGCGCTCATGTCGCCCGTCTGCGTGCTGACGTAAGCGAGATGCACCAATTCATCGGGCGAATCGGCAAATTCCTGTTGCTTGGTTGTGGTCATAGGGCTATGCCTCGGTTGTGGCTCGTTTTGGCACTTGCTGGACAGCGCTGATGAAATCCAGCGACTAAACGGCCCAAGAGCACCACATTCCCCCTTGTGCAGAGTACTTAAGTAAAATAGGCTAGACAATACTAGTGTACATAAATATTTACGTTAGCCGAGGGTATTGACCTCTGAGAAGGGGCGTCGGCAATCTGCCAAGGCCGGATTCGCGACCCGCGATAACGACAAGGAGTTTGGGAATGACACACGCAGCGGCGACGATGAACGATTCCACTCAGCAGGCGCTTGAAAATCGACTACTGGCTCCACGTTTTTATAAAACCAACTATAAAGCGTTGAACAAGGTTGATATTTCATCTGTACGCGACGAATGGGACGCCATGATGGCGGCTTTCGAGGCGGACAAAAATAGGGCCCACTTTAAGCAAACCTACGATTTTGATCCTGCCTCGCTCGATGTTGATCCGGCGCTCAAAAGTGATTTTCTAGACCTCCTCGTGAGCTCGATTACCGCAGAGTATTCTGGCTGTGTGCTCTATCAAGAAATCGAGAAAAATGTGGATAACGCGGATGTTTCCACGCTGATGCGTTATATGGCACGCGATGAGTCACGCCATGCCGGGTTTATTAATCGCGCTCTCAAGCAGCTGGGTGTCGCGGTAGATCTCAGCGTGTTAAAGAATGAAAAGGAGTATCACTACTTCTCCCCTAAATTTATTTATTACGCCACCTATCTTTCTGAGAAAATCGGTTATGCGCGCTACATTACGATTTATCGTCATTTACAGAAGAATCCTCAAAACCAATTCCACCCAATTTTCAGCTGGTTTGAACGCTGGTGTAACGACGAGTATGCCCATGGCGAAGCTTTTGCCCTTCTGATGCGCTCTGAACCGAAGCTGTTGCGCGGTTATAACAAGCTTTGGATTCGTTTCTTCCTGCTGGCCGTTTACTCAACGATGTATATTCGTGACCATTCGCGCCCAAAATTGTACGAAGCTTTTGGCATGGATATCACCGAGTTCGACTATCGTGTCTTCGATATCACGACGGAAATCTCCAAACAGGTCTTCCCATTAACGTTGAATACCGATGATCCGCGCTTCAAGGCCGGCCTAGAGCGAATGCTGCGCCTCAGCAATCGATCAGAGTCTCTGCGGCAACAGGGTGGTTTCCTGAACATGTTGAAGCGGGTCGGCTTGACGATGGCCAGTGGCGCTACCTTTGCCCGACTGTTCTTTTTGCCCGTGACAAAGAACGAGTTACCGGAGGAGGTTCTCGCCGCCCCTGCGTGGTAATTTAGTTTTTGCCAGCAGCGCTGCGCGCTCGAACCCATAGGTCAGTTAAGTGAGCGGCGAGAGCCGCTGTGAGAAGTAGGGGAGTCCAGCGCCAATCCGCTTCTGTCAGTGAGAGCCGCAGACAGACCATGAGTGCCGCGCCGGCGACAATGTTGGGTAGCAAATGAGTTAACGGCGGCAGGCGAGGAAATCGGTTGCCAAGCAGTGCCAGCGCTATCACCTCTGCGGCAACAACCAGCAGTACTAGGTCGAGCAGCGCGCCCGAGGTGACCAGTGATTCCATGATGGCAGCCCGAACTCGCTAGGCGCGTGCAAGCCCCAGAAGCTGTCCCAGATCCTTTAGAAAAACGCGAAGGTGAGCGGCCTTTCGGCGGCGTACCAGTTTTTTCTGGGTATACCCTTGCCAAGTGAGCTCCTGAACGTCTTTGTCATTACACATGGCAACAAATTTTTCTCGGCGCTTGTCCGAGCTGTACCAAAACCGCTGTAACAGGCCGAGTACCCAAAAGGTTTTACCGTGAAGGCGCATGAAGGCTTTGCGTGCCTGAGCCAATTGCTTTGAATCAGCGGTCTGCAAATAGGCGGCCATGGCGTGAGCACATAACTTTCCCGTGAGCATCGCGTAGTAAATGCCTTCGCCTGAAGCGGGAGCAACGACGCCCGCGGCGTCGCCGGTCAGTAACACGCTCTTACCGTCTTCCCAGCGCTTTAGGGGTTTCATCGGTATGGGAGCGCCCTCTCTACGAACCGTTTGTCGAGTATCCAAACCGGTTTTTTCACGCAATGCGGCCACAGCATGGCGAGCGCTGAAACCGTCTGCTTCACTGCCGACACCGATGCTTGCATGTTTCCCGTGGGGAAATACCCAGGCGTAAAAGTCGGGAGAAAGGTTGCCCTGATACCACACGTCGCAGCGGTCTCCGTCGTAGTGATCATTGTGCTGCTCGGGCGCTTCAACGATCTCGTGGTAGGCGAGAACCCACTTTAAATCGGCGCTGCAGGGTACCGTTTGTCGAGCGACTGCAGAGCGCGCACCATCGGCACCCAGAACTGCACGAGTGGTGACAGACACATCTCGTAACTCGCCTTCTTTAGATTGATAGTCAAGGTGGATGACTCCCGTCGAGTCATAGTGAAGCGACTTGAACGCGCCGATGCGCAATTCTGCACCGTGTTCAACAGCGCGGTCCCGCAGCCATGGATCAAAAACATCACGGTCTACCATGCCCACGAAGGTATCCCCCACAGGCATATCAACGGATTTATTCGAGGGCGAAATCATCCTTGCCGAGCGGATCCTCGCGACAAGCAGCGATTCCGGGATGTCAAACTCAGCGAGCAAGCATGGCGGAATCGCCCCCCCGCATGGCTTGATCCGAAAAGCCCGTTCTAGCAGCAGGACCTTGTAATTGGCTTTGGCCAGCTCCGTGGCAGCCGTTGCCCCCGCGGGACCTCCCCCTACCACAACGACATCAAAGTTGGTTTGTTTCATGGTCTATCCCCCACGCTATTGGCGCCCAGCCATAATTTCATGCACCGCCACCTCGCCAAAGGAGGGGCTCTGCGTTGCTACCGATGTTTTAGAGACCCGCACGCCCAGACCCAGCCAGGCGGCCATTACGAACAGGATTGCCTCGAAAGAAAAAACCAGTCCGTAGGCATGGGAAGACTCTGAGACAAACTGGCGGCAGACATCCACAGCGACAGTGCCCAAAAATCCGCCTAGCGCAAACGCAATCGCCTGCGCGGCGCCCCACAGACCCATGCGCAATCCCTCTCTGCCCGCTTGGCCCTCACTCGCGAGGGTCATCATCGACGCAATGGCCGCCACTGCGAAGGCGCCGTTACAAAAGCCGAGGGCAAAAACATTCGCCGACAGATGCCAGGTGTCGGCGCGCAAGCCGCCGCTGGCAAGTGCTGACAGGGCCGCCGCGGAGGCAAGGCAGCCCCCCACCGTCCAGATACGTAACAGATGCCGGCTGTTGCTTCTCACGAGAGAACCGCTTGCTGCTACCGCGAGCATGCCCAACAAGACTCCCCCATGCTGGGTCCCGGCCAATTGGGTTGATTCCCCGGGTGTCATGCCAAAAACCAGCCCGGCAAAAGGTTCAAGAATGAGATCTTGAAAGCTGTAGGCGAGCATGGATACAAAGACAAAGAGGGTAAATGTTCTCGCCTGCTTCTCCTGCCAAATCGTGGATAACGCCTGCCGAAATGGCTCTGCTGGCTGAGATGAATCGAGACTGCCTTCTGTAGCGTCAGATTCAGACCCAGACCCCCGCTCGACACCCCGTACGGCAAGCAGGGCGAAACAAAAAGCGAGCAGAGAAACAACGCCCGTCACCTGCAGCAGCCGGCTTGGCGAGTAGGGGTCGAGGAATTTGCCCGCTACGGTTGCGGTGATGGCAAACCCGGCGATCATCATAAACCAGACCAGCGTGGCTGCTGCTGGTTTGCGGGCGGGTTCTACCTCTTTTGCAAGTAGGACAAGTAACGAGGTCCCGGTTGCTCCCGAGCCCAGGCCAATACCAAAGAATCCAATGAATGCCACCACGGACCCAATGACTATCGAGTGACCCATAACGACGGTGCCAGCGGCAGCGAGGAAACCACTGAAGGCCAGCAACAGCATGCCGCCAATAATCCAGGGTGTTCTGCGACCGCCCAGGTCTGAGCCGTAGCCGATGCGTGGTCGGGCGAGTTGCACAAAGTGGTGCACAGCGACCAAGAACCCGGGCAGCATGGCCGGCAGTGCGAGTTCCACGACCATAATTCGGTTCAGTGTTGAGGTGGTCAATACAATGATTGCACCGAGCATGGTTTGCACGAGCCCGAGCCGAGCAATACCCCACCAACTCAGGCCCCGCTGGGGGTTCATCCTGCCACCTGTGCGAGCGCAAATGCCGAGACCATCATGCCGCTGACGTAGGCAGTTACCCCGGTGCCGTTGTACCAAGGCGCCAGCGCCGCCGGATTCTTTAGCATGTGCCACATAGCAGCCAGCTGTGCCAGAAGCAGGGCAGCAACGCCCAAAGCATGCCATGGCGTGCCCCAATAGAAGAGGAGGGCGATGACCAACAGCTGCGGCGCTGCCATGAAAAGACACGCTACTCGGGCCGCTTTTTCCGGCCCCAGCGCAGCGGGCAAGGATCTCAGCCCCATCGCTCTGTCGCCTGCAATAGATTTGAAATCGTTCAGCGTCATGATGCCGTGGGCACCTACGCTGTAAAGCAAGGCAATAACGCAGATTGCTAGACTTGGCAGCGCGTCTCCCAGAAAAACCGCCGCGCCGGTAACCCAGGCGAGGCCCTCATAGCTTATGCCGACGGCGCTGTTGCCCCACCACCCGTTTTGCTTGAGCCGGAGCGGGGGAGCACTGTAAATCCAGGCAAGAATTAAGGCCGCGAGCGTGGCGATGCCGACCCAAGGGCCGAGTGCCAGACCCCAAGCGAGGGCAAGCAGCGACCAGATAACGGCGTAGATTAGGCCCCAGTGACCGGGGACCCTACCGGAGGGAATCGGTCGGTGTGGTTCGTTAATGGCATCCACCTCGCGATCGAACCAGTCATTGACAACTTGACTAGCGCCGCAAACCAGGGGCCCTGTCAAAACCACGCCCCCAAAAAGTAGCCAGGGGGAGTCAAATAGGGATGTTCCAGTGGAGACCGCGCCGCACAGGAAAGCCCACATAGGCGGGAACCACGTGATGGGTTTGAGCAGCTCAATCATGGCTGCCCCTTGGGGGCGTCCTGCTCGAGCCTCTAGGGCGTGGGATTGCGGCATCAGGCGACTATAGAAAGTCCGCCCATAATCGTCAAACCAAATTTACAAAATAAGCGTAACTATTTCTTGTCGCTTGGAAATCGTGCCTCGTCAGCCCTAGGCGGCGTCGTTGCTGGCATCGCTCTCGCCGATGCCATAGCGCCGGAGTTTCGTGTAAAGGCTTTGCCGGCTCAGACCGAGAAGCTCCGCCGCTGAGGCGCGGTTATCCCGCGTCAATTTGAGGGCGGCTTCGATGCACAGCGCTTCGATGACATCGGTCGATTCTCGGACCAGTTCCTTGAGCGGCAGGCGACCCACCCGCTCGGTTATTTGCTCGATTGAGCGGGGCAAGCGCTCGGTCAGGGGGTGTTCTGCAGTCAGGCGCCGACTGATGTCTCTAATAAAGAAAATGATTTTAGTGCCATCATGACGGGTGACGGACGCGGCAGAAATTTCAATGTCTGACGTGACTCCTACCGCGTTGCGCAGGACTGACGCATAAAGCTTGATGCTTTTGCCCTGTCGAAGATTGTTCAATAGGACCGATACATCCACGGTGGAACGCCCTATCCAAGTGTCTAGTGTTCTACCTAGGACTTGTTCCTCAGAATTCACCCCCAGCCAATCTAAAAAGGTCGGGTTGGCCGACAAAATACGCGCTTCACCATCGACCTGAACAATACCGTCAGGTGCGATGTGGTACAGGTCCTGCAGACCGCCATCACTCGTGTCGATGGATGCTGAGGTCGACAGGCGGATGAGGAATCGACTCTCGGTTCCCTGCCTCAGGAAATTCACCAGGACTTCGCTGGTCTCCGCGTTACCAGGTAACGCGATGTGGCTTACTTGAGCCGATCCCGATTCCCGGGCCTTTTGCAGGAGTTGTTGGAACTTGCTGGATTGCAGCGGCAGGGGTTTCCCGATAGCCGTCTGGCCCTCGCCGGCAAGAAGATTATTCGCCTGAGAGTTGGCCTCGAGGACTCTCCCGGTTGCCTCGTCGACCACCAGCACCGCATCGCTGGTGAGTTCCAACAGGCGTCGATATCGATTTTCCATTTGCCGAAGGGCCCAGTAATCCTGTTCCATGGCGTGTTGCGCGTTCAGTAGCTGTTGCCGCAGATCGGTGACAACCCGTAGGTCCCGTCCGACAGCGATAATTTGATCTTTCGACGGTGTGCAAATCAGGCGATAGCTGATGGGCAGGGTCAGTCCTGAGTCCTCAACCCGATGCGTAAGGTCTACCCTTACTGTCTCGCCCGGACGATCCTTTGCTCGCTGAAGTGCCTGTGCCGCCCGTTCCTTGTGTTCCTCGCCACACAGAGAATGCCATTCAAGACCGCGCCAATTAAGACGCATAAGATCAGCCAGTTCAGGGTTGGTGACCTCAACGTCGACACAAACCCCAGACGGGTCGATGTGCAGCTGCAGGTCAGCGATGGATTCAAGCATTGACGCCAATAAGGCGGGATCAGTGTGTCCAAGCACGAATAAATACCCTCAGCTGAGCCGAAATCAAAGGGAAATCATCGGGTCGATTCCCCACGATGTATGGGGGGTTTACGCACAGTTGCACACCAATGGTTCGCTCTGCCATTAAAAATCTTGACACTTCTTTACAAATCAAGCCTTTACGCAGCAAACCGTCAAATCAAAAAGACTGCATCTAATGTAATATAAAGTTGACACTGCGCTGAGCTGGGGGATACCCTGCGTGCATAAGACCTAAAAGGTTTGGCAACCTGCCGGAGGCCTGCAGTGCTTGATTCTGCAAGACAGCAAGGGGCACAGAGAGCCCTGTACACCCCTGACCAGAGAAAACGCAGGGATTCGACCCGCTGGACCTTGGTGCAGGGGGTCTTGGCGCCGCTCCAGTTTTTGATCTTTGCGGTGAGTTTAGTGTTTGTTATCAATTTTTTGGCTAACGGCACGGGGCATGCGGCTGCAGTCATTTCGGTGTTAGCCAAAACCGCCATTCTGTACACGATTATGGTGACGGGTGCCATATGGGAAAAGGTGGTTTTTGGTCGCTATCTTTTCGCGCCCGCCTTCTTCTGGGAAGACGTGGTCAGCATGCTCGTTATCGCATTGCACACGGCCTACGTTGCCTGCTGGGCGCTCAGCTGGGGTTCCTTGGAGCAGCAGATGTGGATTGCGGTGGCCGCCTACACGGCGTACGTGATCAATGCCTTCCAGTTTTTAATCAAGCTTCGTGCTGCTCGATTAAGTGCTCCTGCCATTGCGCGGTCTGATGACTCAGAGTTTTCCGGAGGGCTCGCGTCATGACCGGACAGGTACTCGCGAGTTCAGCCGCGGATGTCAGCGGGGACTTTCAGCCCCAGCAAGAACGAGGCCAACGCGCTGTCTTTTGCGGATTGACCTCCATTATTTGGATGCACCGGAAAATTCAGGACGCGTTCTTCTTGGTGGTGGGTTCAAGAACCTGTGCCCACCTCATTCAGTCAGCCGCTGGCGTCATGATCTTTGCTGAGCCGCGATTTGGGACAGCCATATTAGGCGATCGTGATCTTGCTGGGATGGCAGACTGCCATGAAGAGCTTGATCGAGTTGTGGCCCAGGTCCTGGAACGTCGACCTGAGCTGAAAACTATTTTTTTAGTCGGTTCTTGTCCCTCCGAGGTGATCAAGCTAGACCTTGACAACGCCGCTCAGCGGCTATCGCGCGAGTATTCGGGCGGCGTTCGTTTTGTTTCATTTTCTGGCAGCGGCATCGAGACAACGTTTACACAAGGTGAGGACAGTTGCCTGACTGCTTTGGTCCCCTCGCTTAATCAGCGAGAGAGCGATCAGCCTCATCTCCTCGTGGTGGGTACCTTGCCGGATATTGTGGAGGATCAGTTCCGGCGACTCTTTCATCAGCTTGGGATTGACTGTGTAGAGTTTTTCCCGGGTAAAAGTTCGACCGAGTTGCCAGAAATAGGGTTGAACACCCAGGTCGTACTTGCTCAGCCCTACTTGGGAGAGACCCTGCGAGCCTTGCAGGGCAGGGGCGCGCATCATATCCCCGCGCCTTTCCCCTTGGGGGTTGCGGGCACGGCCGCCTGGTTTTACGCCGCCGCCGCGGCTTTTGGCATCCCTGAGGGCCGGGTTGAAGAGGTATTGCAAGCGCCTAGGGCGCGAGCTACTCGGGCACTGAGTGCCCTGCGCGATGAGCTGGCCGGCCGGCGTTTTGCCATGTTGCCGGATTCACAACTGGAAATTCCCCTGGCGCGATTTTTAGCCCTTGAATGTGGCATGACGCCGGTCGAAGTAGGCACGCCGTATTTTGACGCGACGGTCATGCAGGCGGAGATTCCGTTATTGCCAGCGGGTGTCAGCTGGATCGAAGGCCAGGACCTCGACCCAGCGCTCGACCGTATTCGATCCGCTAGACCCGACATTACGGTCTGTGGATTGGGAATTGCTAATCCCTTGGAGGCAGAAGGATTGCGCACCAAGTGGTCAATCGAATTGTTGTTCTCACCCATTCAGGGATTTGAGCAGGTCGCTGATTTGGCGGAGCTATTTGCTCGACCGCTAAGGCGAGAGGCCAAACTGGAGGTGGGTGAATGGAGTTAACGCTGTGGACTTATGAAGGCCCCCCTCACGTGGGTGCCATTCGTATTGCCGCCTCGATGCGTGATGTACACCTGGTATTGCACGCTCCGCAAGGTGATACCTACGCAGACCTGCTTTTCACCATGATCGAACGGGATGGCAAGCGCCCGCCGGTAACCTACACCACTTTTCAGGCACGAGATCTTGGCGCCAGCACGGCAGAGAAGTTCTTGAACACTCTTCAGGCGGCCTACGAGCATCATCAACCCAAACTGATTTTGGTTGCTGACTCCTGCACCGCTGAACTGATTCAGGACCAGCCGGGTACCCTAGCCCAAACAGCGGGTCTTCCAGTTCCTGTAGTTCCCTTGGAAATGGCGGCTTACTCCCGCAAAGAGAACTGGGGTGCCAGTGAAACCTTTTATCACTTAGTACGGGCTTTGCTAAGCAATCATCCAAACACGAGCCTGCAGGCCGGGAGTCAAGAGCGGGGGTCGCGTCCCCCGCGGGTCAATTTGTTAGGGCCCACCAAGCTGGGTTTTCGCTGTCGCGACGACGTGCGAGAGATAACCCAGCTACTGGAGTCGGTTGGCATTGACGTAAACGTCGTTGCGCCCCTAGGCGCAGGTATCGACGATCTCTTCAGGATCCCAGAGGCCGATGCCAATGTGTGTTTGCATCCCGAAATCGCGCTGACCACCTGTGGCTGGCTGGAGCGTACCTTCAAGCAGAAGACGATCAAGACCGTACCGCTAGGCTATGGCGCCACCCGAGATTTTCTACAGGAATTGGCGGATGTACTCGATTATCCGATTGATATAGATCGCGTTTCCCAATGCCGATTGCCCTGGTACAGCCGGTCTGTCGATTCGACTTACCTCACCGGCAAGCGCGTGTACGTTTATGGTGATGGTAGTCACGTCGTGGCGATGGCGCGCGTGGCCCAGCGAGAAATGGGGTTTGACGTAGTGGGCCTCGGTACCTACTCCAGAGAGATGGCGAGGGAAGTCCGTGCTGTAGCGGCAGAACTTGGTGTTGAAGCGTTGATCAGCGACAGCCATCTTGCCGTTGAGCAGGCCATTAGCGAGCTCAGGCCTGAGCTTGTGCTTGGAACGCAAATGGAGCGCCACATTGCGAAGCGCTTGGGTATCGGGTGCGCGGTTATTTCTACCCCCGCGCACGTCCAAGACTACCCGGCGCGCTACTCGCCCCAAATGGGCTTTGAGGGCGCAAACGTGCTTTTCGATACCTGGGTGCACCCCTTAATTATGGGGCTTGAAGAGCATTTATTGCACATGTTCCGCGATGACTTTGAATTTAATGATAACGCCGTCCCGTCACATCTGGCCCACGGTGACGGCACCCTAAAAGAGGTTGATGCCGGTGACGTTGCACAAGGTAACCAGAGCAGTTTGCTGTGGGAGGCAGGTGCGGAGAAAGAGTTGAAAAAAATCCCCTTTTTCGTCAGAGGTAAGGCAAAGCGCAACACCGAGCAATACGCCCTGGATCGCGGGTTGACTGCGATCGACATCGAGACGTTGTATGAAGCAAAAGCGCACTACAGCCGATAAGACGGGGCAAGCGACATCCGTTCGTGTGGTGTTGATCACGCTGGACAACCACGTCAGTGCGGCCCTCGAGTCCGCTCGCGCGTCTTTGCGCAAAACTATTCCTGGATTGGCCCTTTCGGTTCATGCCGCCGCCGATTGGGATGCCCGGCCCGACAAATTGCAGGCGTGTCGGGAGGCCATTAAGGAGGGCGATATCATTATCGCCACCATGTTGTTCATGGAGCCGCACATTGCGGCTGTTGTCGAGTCATTGCAGGCGCGACGAGATGATTGCGACGCGATGATTTGTTGTATGTGTGCAAGCGAGGTGATGAAGCTTACGCGCATGGGCCGCTTTAGTATGGACGGCGAACAAAGCGGCGCTATGGCATTGCTTAAGCGGCTTAGAGGCAAAAGCGGTAAACCCCAAAGTGCTGGAGCTCAACAGCTTTCTGTATTGCGACGACTTCCCCGTATTCTGCGTTTTATCCCGGGGACGGCTCAGGATCTTCGGGTCTATTTTTTGACGCTTCAGTATTGGCTTGCCGGGTCTGAAAAGAATCTGGGAAGCATGATGCAATTACTCATTCAGCGTTATGCCGCGGGCCCGAGAAGTAGTTTGCGTCGATTGCCGGAACCCGAGCCGCCGGTCGAATATCCTGAGGTTGGGCTGTACCACCCAAACCTAAAGGCAGGTATTTCCGAGGACATTCGCGCGCTGGAAAAGCTGGCTTCTGGGAACAAGCCAACGGGTGTGGTGGGTATTTTGCTGATGCGTTCTTATGCGCTTGCAGGTAACAGCCGGCATTACGATGGTGTCATTCAGGCGCTTGAATCTCGGGGCTTGCGTGTCATACCGGCGTTTGCCGCCGGCTTGGACGCGAGGCCGGCGGTGCAGCGCTTTTTCATGGAGGGAGAGACGCCCATTGTCGATGCGGTTGTCTCACTGACCGGCTTCTCTTTGGTGGGAGGTCCCGCCTATAACGATACCGATGCGGCGCAAGATCTCCTGAAGTCTCTGGATGTGCCTTATCTCGCGGTTCAGGCACTTGAATTTCAGAGTTTGGAAACCTGGGCGGACTCTGCTCTCGGCCTTATGCCGATTGAAGCTACCATGATGGTTTCGATTCCCGAGTTAGATGGTGCGACGGGCCCGATGGTGTTTGGTGGGCGAGAAGAGCGCCCCACCGGTAGCACTAGCGCTATGGTTCCCCACAAAGAGCGTATTGAGATGCTTGCCGACCGGGTATCCAAGCTTGTCAGCTTGCGGCGCACTCCGCCCAAAGAGCGAAAAGTGGCCATGGTGCTTTTTAACTTCCCTCCCAATTCTGGGAGTACCGGGACGGCTGCTCACCTAGCCGTTTTCGAATCACTGTTCAATACCATGAAGGCGCTCAAAGCAGAGGGTTATGGCGTTGTAATGCCCGAAGACCCCGAAGATCTGCGGCAACGGCTTCTGACCGGCAACGCAGTGCGTTACGGCACCGACGCCAATGTTTGTGCCACGATCAATGTCGACGATCACGTCAGGGCAGAAACATGGCTCACAGAGATCGAGGCGCAGTGGGGCCCCGCGCCGGGAAAACAACTCACAGACGGTCGCTCACTATTCATCCTGGGCGTGGAATTTGGCAACGTGTTGGTGACGGTGCAGCCACCCATGGGATACGAAGGTGATCCCATGCGGTTGTTGTTCGAAGGGGGGCATGCGCCCACGCACGCTTTCTCGGCTTTTTACCGCTATCTCAGGCAGGGGTGGGCAGCCGATGCGGTTTTGCATTTTGGCACCCACGGGGCACTGGAGTTTATGCCGGGCAAACAAGTGGGCCTCTCAAGCGCCTGCTGGCCCGATCGCTTGATTGGTGAGCTTCCCAACTTTTATCTGTATGCCGCCAACAATCCTTCCGAGGGTTTGATCGCCAAGCGCCGATCCGCGGCGACACTGGTCAGCTATTTAACGCCGTCGGTGGCGAAAGCAGATCTGTACAAGGGCTTTCGGGCCCTCGGGGAATCCATTGACCAGTGGCGTAAGCGTGATGCGTCAATGGACACCGAGGCATTGAAGAGTTTGGTAAATCTTATTCGAGAGCAGGCAGAAGCCTGTGAATTGGTTATTACCGAGATGGATGCTGAAGAGCCTGAGGCTTTCGTCGAGAACCTTCGGCAGCAGCTTGTGGAAATTGAAGAGTCCCTGATTCCTTACGGGTTGCATGTCGTGGGTGAGACGCTCTCCCGCGAAGACCAAGTCGATTTGCTTGGTTCGATAGCAAAGGCGCAGGGAGATGCCATCGTTGGTGAAGAGCTGTTAGTAGATTTGATCGAAAGTGTTAGCAATGGTGTGACCTCAGAGGACCTCGCGGCGGCGAGAAAAATGAACCCCACGTTAATGACACGATTGACCGATGCGGCCCGAGCGCTGCAGATCGATGCTGAAATCCCCTCTATCCTCCGCGCGTTGGATGGCCGTTTTATCGCGCCGGTGTCTGGGGGCGATGTATTGACAAGCCCAGAGATCTTGCCCACGGGTCGAAATTTACATGGCTTTGATCCGTTTCGAGTGCCCAGTGACTTCGCCCTGCATGAAGGAGCCCGTCAGGCAGAGCAACTCTTGCAGCGTCACTTTCAGGATCGCGGGGCAGTGCCGCAATCAATCGCTCTGGTGCTATGGGGCACAGACAATTTGAAATCGGGTGGTGTCGCCATTGCTCAAGCACTTCATCTCATTGGTGCCAAGCCAAGAGTGGATAGCTATGGACGAATCTGCGGCGCAACCCTGATCCCGCTCAGCGCCTTGGGCCGGCCTCGGATTGATGTGGTCATGACGCTGTCTGGGATTTTCAGGGATCTGTTGCCGCTGCAAACAAGACTGCTGGCCGAGGCTGCATATTTAGCAGCGACCGCTGATGAACCTTTGGACATGAATCCGATTCGAGCGCATGCGCTTGCCTATCAGGCAGCACAGGATTGTGATCTAGAGACTGCGGCCCTGCGGGTCTTCAGTAATGCAGAGGGTGCTTACGGCTCCAACGTTAATATGCTGATTGATAGTGGTGCCTGGGAAGACGAGGACGAGCTGGCAGAAACTTTCACTGCTCGCAAGGGGCACGCCTACGGTCGCCACGGTGCGGTCGCTTCCGAGAAGGAGTTGCTAACAGCGATGTTGGCAGGTGTGGATTTGGCTTATCAGAACCTTGATTCTGTTGAGCTGGGTGTTACGACGGTGGACCACTATTTTGACACGCTCGGTGGCATAAGCAGAGCGATCAGCAAAAGTGGAAGCTCGGGTGTGCCCGTATACATCGCGGATCACACCACGGGTCAGGAAAAGATTCGCACCCTTGCCGAACAAGTGGCGCTCGAAACCCGGACGCGCGTGCTCAACCCTAAATGGTACGAGTCAATGCTTGACCATGGCTATGAGGGAGTTCGTGCGATCGAAACTCACGTCACGAACACGATGGGTTGGTCTGCTACGACGGGGCAGGTCGCCCCCTGGGTTTATGAGCAGCTATCTGACACTTTCATTTTGGATGAGGACATGCGCAAGCGACTTGCCATGCTCAATCCAAAAGCTGCCGCACGCGTTGCAAATCGCTTACTCGAAGCGCAAGAACGAAATTATTGGGATCCGGATGAAGCCAGCCTCAACGCACTACGCGAGGCGGGCGAAGATTTGGATGATTGGATAGAGGGTATCTCACCAGAGGCTGTCGCATGAATGTACGAAATAACCATATACCTGTTAAAGCGATCGACGCGGCGGGCAATCCTCCTGATGGCGACGGGAGTGTGCAGGTCCACCTTGATCCCCAGATACAAATTGACAAGGCAAAAGTCTTTGCGGTGTACGGCAAAGGTGGCATAGGGAAGAGCACGACATCTTCAAATTTGAGCGTCGCTTTTTCGAGGTTAGGCAAGCGAGTCATACAAATTGGCTGCGATCCAAAGCATGACTCGACCTTCACCCTAACTAAGGCGCTGATGCCAACTGTCATTGACGTCTTGGAGTCAGTGGAATTCCATGCTGAGGAGCTACGCCCCGAAGACTACGTCTATGAGGGATATAACGGGGTCATGTGTGTTGAGGCCGGAGGGCCGCCTGCAGGAACTGGCTGCGGCGGCTATGTCGTGGGTCAAACGGTCAAGCTGTTAAAACAACATCATCTTCTTGATGACTCCGACGTTGTTATTTTCGATGTGCTGGGCGATGTGGTTTGTGGCGGTTTTGCGTCGCCATTGCAGCATGCAGAGCGGGCGTTGGTGGTGACGGCGAATGACTTCGATTCGATTTTTGCAATGAATCGCATTGCAACGGCAATTAACGCAAAAGCCAAAAATTATGGTGTTCGGATCGGCGGTGTTATTGCTAATCGCAGTGCCGCCACCGATGAAATTGATCGGTTTAATGAGGCCACTGGCATGAGGCGACTGGCACATTTTCCAGATCTTGATGTAATTCGTCGCAGCCGGCTAAAAAAATCTACCGTTTTTGAGATGGATGATGCGGAAGGTTTGGCACAGGTGCAGGCGGAATACATGGCCCTTGCCGAGAGCCTTTGGAATGGGACGGAGCCGGTGCCGGTAACGCCCATGAAGGACAGAGACCTGTTCGACTTTTTGGGATTTGATTGAGACTCGCTTGATGGGCACAGCCAACTACGAACAACGTCGTGCTCAGATTGAGCACTATTTTGACCGAACCGCGGCAGACACCTGGGCAAAACTGACTTCAGATGTTCCGGTCAGCGGCATTCGGCGAACCGTGAGAGCGGGTCGTGACGCCATGCGGGCAACGCTTTTGGATTGGTTGCCCGAGGACCTCTCGGGCCGACGGATTCTGGATGCAGGTTGCGGCACCGGCGCGCTGGCGGTAGAAGTGGCTAGGCGCGGTGCTGACGTGGTCGCTATCGACCTGTCAGCGACGCTGGTGCAGCTCGCCCAGGAGCGCATTGGTAATGATACCGGCGCGGGTTCGATCGAGTTCCAAGTGGGTGATATGCGCAACATGCAGCTCGGGGGCTTTGATCACATCGTCGCGATGGATTCATTGATTCATTACACGCCTAAAGACGGGATACAGACATTGGCCGCTATGGCGCAATCAGTCAGCACCAGCATCTTGTTCACCTTTGCGCCAAAAACACCCCTACTGGCGCTTATGCACAGTACCGGCAAGCTCTTTCCTCGGGGTGATAGATCACCCGCCATCGAACCAATTAGTGTGAGCTATCTGCGGCGATCGTTGCAGGGGGCTTCTCACTTTGATGACTGGGTCATTGGGAGAGACGAGCGTATCAACAGTGGTTTTTACATTTCACATGGTCTGGAGATTGTGCGGCCATGATGGTCTTCGGCCAAAGATTCCTGACGGCGGTTCAAGACCTGAGTAGCCGCTGGCTGCCCTTTGCCGATGCGGTCAGTGAGCAGTTGGCTTTGGGAAGGTTGTTGCGCCTGTCGCTGTTTCAGGCTTCGGTTGCCATGGCGGCGGTGCTCCTTAGCGGTACTCTCAATCGCATTATGGTGGTTGAGCTGGGGCAGCCTGCTTGGTTGGTGGCCTTGATGGTCGCGATTCCATTGCTATTGGCGCCGGCAAGAGCGCTGGTTGGTTTTCGTTCCGACTACCACAAATCTTATCTAGGCTGGCGTCGCGTTCCTTACCTCTGGTTTGGGACTTTGCTTCAGTTTGGTGGCCTGGCGATCATGCCATTTGCCTTGATCGTGATGACTGAGCCCCACAGCGGCCCGGCAGTGACCGGCCCTATTGCCGCTATGTTGGCCTTTGTTCTGGTAGGCGCGGGTATGCACACCACACAAACCGCGGGCCTCGCGCTGGCGACTGATCTTGCCAATGAGGAATCTCGCCCCAAGGTTGTGGCCCTGCTCTACGTGATGTTTCTTGTCGGCACGGTTGCCGCGAGTTTGGGTTTTGCGCAACTTTTGGTCGACTTCACCTACTACCAACTCATTCAGGTGCTGCAGGGGGCTGCCGCGCTCACGGCGCTGCTTAACTTCATTGCTCTCTGGAAGCAGGAGCCCCGTCAGCCTCACTTGACCCGACACGATCGGGCGATACCGCCTTTCATGACTGTTTGGCGTGAATTCAGTCGTCAGCCCAGAGCGCAGCGGCTACTGGTCGCGATCGCGCTGGGAACGATGGGATTTACGATGCAGGACATCCTTCTTGAGCCCTACGGGGCGCAGATCCTTGCTATGACGGTGAGTGAAACGACTCAGCTCACAGCCTTACTCGCTGGTGGGATGCTGGTAGCTTTTTTTGTCGCCGCTCATGTACTGGGCCGGGGTAGCGATCCTATCCGCATGGCTGGCTTCGGTGTGATGGTTGGGGTGTTCGCTTTTTCCTCTGTTATTTTTGCCGCCCCATTTGACTCCGAGTTTGTATTCCGAGCGGGTACGTTTGGGATTGGTCTTGGCAACGGGTTTTTTGCCGTTGGGACCTTAACTGCGGTGATGACCTTGGAGCGTAGCGATCTGACCGGGTTGGCGCTCGGCGCCTGGGGCGCCGTGCAAACTACGGCTACGGGCGTAGCCATCTTTGCTGGCGGGGCATTGAGAGACATTGTCGCGTCCTGGATTGATGCCGGTTTGCTCGGCGCGGTGCTGACCGAACAAAGTATGGCCTACGCCGTCGTCTACCACTTTGAAATTTTAATCTTGTTCATCGCCTTGATCGCATTGGGTCCCCTTGTGCGTCAACCCGATGAGCTTAATGAGCAACCACCGGGAATGCGCCTCGCGGACTTTCCCGGATAACGAGCAACCACTGAGGAGTAATGCAATGGAAACTGGAGCCATAACAGAGTACATGGATGTGGCACAGCTGGCGCTGTATGCCTTTTGGATTGGTTTCTTTTTTCTGGTGCGACATTTGCACCGAGAAGGGAAGCGTGAAGGCTGGCCACTGGACCTAGATGGTCAGGGTAAGCATTTTGCGGAGGGTTTTGGGGGTATGCCAGATCCCAAGACCTACGAGCTTGCCAATGGGCAGGGCAATCGCACTTTGCCCGGACCCGCCAAGCCGGGCTATGAACTGCGGGCGGTTGAAACCGGGGCCTCTTCTGGCTCGCCTATTCATCCTACCGGGGACCCCATGGTCGACGGTATCGGTCCGGCGGCATGGGCCATCAGACCAGAAGCCCCCGATCTCACCGTCGATGGACGTCCACGAATCGTGCCTTTGCGGGTTGATGCTGAGCACAGCGTCAACAGCAGAGATCCAGACCCCCGGGGCATGGCCGTTATTGGCTGTGATGGTAAACAAGGTGGAACGGTGGTCGATCTTTGGTTCGATCGTGCAGAACCCCATTTCCGCTACGCGGAAGTTAATGTCGGGACCCACACGGTTCTTCTGCCGATGACCATGGCGCGGGTTTCTCGAGATGGCACGGTGAGTGTCAAGTCGATTCGTAGCGATCAGTTTGCACAGGTGCCGCGTTTGGCGAATCCCGATCAAGTGACCCTCCAAGAGGAGGACAAGGTCACAGCCTTCTACGGCGGGGGCACGTTGTACTCGCATCCTGACCGCATGGGACCCTGGCTATGAGGGAGCACGAGTTTGAGCCAGTCCCAGGTCTTCCTGAGGTTCTGCCTGATGGCGAACACATTGTTTGGCAGGGGGCGCCCAAGCCCGCCGCGCTGATCAATCGTGTGTTTCAGGTGAGAACCCTAGGCTTCTACTTTACGCTGTTGATCGCAGCGGGCGTTATTTACGAGGTCTTAAATGGCGCCCGGTGGGCTGATATCGTCACCACATTGGGCTGGCAAATGGGACTTGCCGCAGTCGCTTTGGGTCTACTGACCGGGGCGGGACATCTCTACGCCCGCAGTACGCTGTATACGCTGACAAATCGTCGGCTGGTACTGCGTTCGGGTGTGGCGCTACCGATGATGGTCAACCTACCCCTGGACCATGTGAAAAGTGCTGGTCTTCGACTGTTTGGGGACGGGACTGGTGACATTCTGTTCACACCCGACAACGGCGCTCGACTCTACTACCTCATGCTCTGGCCGCATGTTCGGTTGTTAGGATTTGGAAATGTACAGCCGTTATTGCGCGGCATTGCTGACCCACAGCACGTTGCCAAACTGTTGGCACGGGTGGTTAAACAAGCCGGTGGTGGTAGACACGTCGAGGTCGCTGAGGCAGGGCTCGATAATTCTTCGAGGGATAGAGGGGAGCCTTCTTATGGAAACAACGGGACCATCGCCATCAGCTAACACAGGTATGCGGCGACCCGTTCGCCGCGTGGATGATCGACTCATGATCCTCATCATGGTCGGTCTCCTTTTTGTGGTGGCTGCGGTGCTTTTGGCGCGGACGACCGATCGAGTCGTTGCGGTACCCGAACCCTCGGGCGAGGTGATGGCGAAGCGAATCCTGTCCTTCAGCGATGCACCCGGCGGGGAAATTATCATCCGAGACGGGGAGGATGGGGCAGGTATACGCACCCTACAGGCGGGAGAGGGCAGCTTTATCCGTGGCGTGGTTCGCAGCCTGGTTCGCATCCGTCAGCAATCTGGCTTGTTCTCGCAGGCTGGGTTTTTGTTGACCTTGTATTCGGACGGGCGTCTGATCCTAGTCGATCCCCTCACCACTGAGGCCATCGAATTGGCCGCGTTTGGTACCACCAACACGGGAGAGTTCCTCGACCTCCTGCCTGCTTCAGCGGATACCACCGCCATGCTTAATTAGCGGTTTTCGTTGTGATGGAATATGCACTTGCGCTCTTGGTTGCTCTGACGGGCTGGTGGTTCTCCACTGGCCTTGTTCTGTGGCTTGTGCATCGTCCGGCTAGACACCACCGTCTGATTTTTGGCTTGAGCTCGATTGCGATGGTGTGCTCTTTTGCCGCACTGGCGAAGGTGGTGGGCCAGCTAACACCGGGAACCGCGGTCTTGGCATTTTGCCTCGCTTTGGTGCTCTGGGGTTGGCTAGAGATGGGCTACCTGATGGGATTTATCACCGGACCCCATCGCGAGGCGTGCCCAACAAGCGCTGGGGTCCTAGGCCGACTTGGGCGGGGTTTAGGCACCTGTTTATGGCACGAATTCGTGCTTCTCGCTATGGTTGCTCTGCTGTTTCGGATCTCCTCTGACCAGCCAAACCAAATCGCGTTGTGGGCCTTTTCAGTGCTCTGGATCATGCGTTGGAGCGCCAAGTTGAACTTGGTATTGGGCGTAAGGAACTACAACCAGGAGTGGCTGCCAGCCCACCTTGCTTACCTGGACAGTTACATTCCGCGGCGTCCCCTGAATGCGCTGTTTCCGCTATCCCTACTCATGGGGTTAGCCCTCACGTTTTATTTGCTGCAAGGCTCTCTGCTATCGACTGACCTCAGCCTGATAGTTGGCCTGACGTTGGTAGGCATGCTGGCTGCTCTGGGGACTTTAGAACACATATTTTTGATGGTTCCACTGGGCGACAGTGCCCTTTGGCACTGGGCTATGCCAGTGGAGACAAAATTGACCAAAAAACGCTGAGTAATGGCCTCGAGACAGCCATTCTTTAAAATCGGTCAAAACTTTGACGCAAATGCTTGACCTTGGTAGAGCGGAGGAATACTGTGGTTCGAGTTGGTGGGTTGCCACGGCCCTTGATACTAGGCCCCATGCCGGAAGAACGGCGATGGGGGGTTTTCGGGCCGGCACGGCATATGAGTACCTGCCAGCCGTGTGCTCAGGCACTGGGGGACGGTTGCCATGAACGACGATACTAAGGTCACGCATAGCTCGGCTGCATTGCCCGCCGTTTCGCTTGACTCAGCCGAAAGCTCTTACTTTGGTGAGCGCACCCAGTCCCTTACTCCTTCTGACTTTTCCGATGCCCTCGATAAGCTGACGTTGACAGGCGCAATAGCGGAGGGTCTGGCGCTGAATATCCATTTGCCGTTCTGTTCGGTGCGCTGTGTAAGCTGTGATCGAATCGCCCTGGTGGCAGGAAGCGGCGCGGACATTGATGACTATCTCGCAGGACTCGAAGAAGAGCTCAACCAGATTACCCGACGCATAGGACAGGGAAATGTTCTGGCCCAGCTTCATGTGGGAGGCGGGACGCCCAATCTATTGACCGCAGCACAGCTTGCAAAACTGATGGCTCTGGTAGAGCGACACTTTATCGTCACAGAGCATACCGAAACGTCTATAGAGATTATTCCTGATCGTACCTCGCGGACCCAGTTAGAGTTGATTCGCGGCTTGGGTTTTCGGCAGCTAATCGTCGAGCTGCGGCAAATAGATCCGCTGGCCCAGCAGGGACTCGGGAGGTCCTACTCGCCAGAACTTTTACAGGACGTCATTGGCAATGCACGTGCAGCCGCCTTTGAAACGATCACCATGGAGCTCATGTATGGACTGCCGGGTCAAACGCCTACCTCGGTAAAAGAGAGTGTGTCGCTGGCTGCCGATTTAGCACCAGATCGTGTTGTGACGAGACCCTTCGTGAGGAGGGCGGACGAGTTTACTCACCAGAAAGCACTCGACGTTGAAGCTCTGCCGACGCTTGCTGAAAAAATGGCAATGTTTGTTGGCATATCTGATGGACTGGAAAGGGCGGGGTATGTCTGGATTGGCATTAATGCCTATGCCAAGCCTTCGGATCGCTTAAGCCGAGCCCAAGAAGAGGGACTGCTTCGCCGCAACCGTTTGGGTTACTGTGTTGAGCCGGCTCGATGGCTACTGGGTGTGGGTCTGGGCGCGGTTACGGAGTTACCGACCTTGGTGTCTCGCAATCGAGTCGCCCTTGATAGTTGGCACGGTGCACTCCGCACGGGTCATCACCCAATCAACTTGGGGGTGCCGCTTTCTCGACGTGATTCAGCCGAACGTGACGCTCTTAACAAACTGGCGGTCGAATTGCGCGCGCCGTTGGACGGATTCAGTAACCCCCGTACAAAAGAAGTACTCGCTCGGATGGAGGGTGCTGGCTATGTTGTCGGTTCGGAGGGTTTGATTGAGATCACGCCCCTAGGGCGCTTAAATATTCAGCAGGTTTGGGACGAGATCGCTAGTGCTGTGCGCTGGGCCCACGTGGCTTAAGAACTGCCTGTACGCGTTGAGTATGTTCCGTTCGTAATGCTTGCCACTCCAGTAGGAACCAAGGTGTGAATACCTGAGGCGATGCCGCAACCAGCTCGTTCACTTCCTCGATATGAAACCAGTCCCACGCATGCACTTCTTCCGGGTGCGGACTGACCTGGGTCTCCTGATCTACACAGCCCACATAAACTTTGCAGAGCTCGTGCTCGGAACCGACGGTTTTGAAGTGGGCTTGATACTCAAACTGGTAGATCTCTGTAAGCGGGGTAGCGATCCCTAGCTCCTCGTAGGTGCGCCTGTGAGCAGCTTCGTTATAGCTTTCTCCGTGCCGAGGGTGACTGCAACAGCTGTTCGTCCAATATCCTGGCCACAGCGGCTTAAGACGACTGCGCTCATGTAATAGTACGTGCCCCTCTGGCGTAAATAGAAAGACGGAAAAAGCGCGATGCAACAAGCCGCCGGGTTGGTGTGCTTCTACTTTGGTTGTCGTGCCAATAAATTCATCGTCGGGTGAGACTAAGATGAGGTTTTCAGACGGTGAAGAGACCGACACGCCGGTTAGATTCATGGTGCTATACCCCTGAGGTCGTGAGGTAAGAGGAAAAAGACCCGCCCCACAAGGGGGTTCCGCAGAGTTCTAACACTAAGGTTACCGAGCTGGCACTGGGGGAAGCGCACATTTTTACTCGTCCCTCCGCGAATTAAGATGAGGTTGGCGCCCCATCTTCGGGTCGAAACAGCTTAGAGACTCAATAGAGCCTCTAGCCTACCTGTTCACTCGCGTGAAGCGGGTAGGGCTTGTACATGGCCTGCTGCAGGTGCTGAGTGAGCACCGTCAAGCCAGTTGTACTTAGCCGAGCTAAGCAGAACAAAGTGGATAAACAGCGCCAGTACAAACAGGAACGCTGCGTTAGCCACCAGCACTCGGCGTGGATCGAATAGCATCCATACTCTATGCATAGTTTTTCTCCATGTCTTTAGGTGACTTACCCGTAGGTTCCGGGCTTGTCACAGGGTTAACAGTGAATGCCCGATTAATAGAACCAGGGTTTCCACATGAACATCAGTACATGTGCAGTCACCGCGATAGCAACGAAACCTACCCATCCCTGTACATAAGCACTATGGAACTCCTTGGCTTCATTGCTGGTCAGCCCTGATGGGCTACCGCCTTGCTCACTCATGGTTTTACCTCCCATGTTCTGTCAAGCCAGATGCCGCAATGATGCCAAGAAGGCGTCGTGCGACGGTTCACCGCCGAAGCATCCTTTGTGGGATGTTTCGACGATCTCCCAAAGGGCCCCGAGGAGCTCTTTGGTAGATTTCTTTCCCAGCCAGCTATTGCCTGCCTAGTTGGGATCAAGGGGTGACCTCAGTTCCCTGCGGTCATTCCCTCTGTGTTTTCTTCAGACTCCGCGGCTGCTTCGGCCTCTTCCCCTACGTCGGTAGTGGGTGCAGCTACGGTGTACTTTGCTAAGTTCGGATAGTCGTTGACCATGTTGGCGCCTAGTAGGGGCTGGTAAGCACCCTGGTGACACGTAGCGCAGTTGACCTTGAGTGGGTCGCCTAAAGGTCCTTTACGATGATCCGGAAGCCAGTCAGTGGTCGGGTTGATGTAGTCGTTATTCATCTCTCGGACCATACGTATGCCATGCCATGCTCTTACGCGCTCCGGTGAGCTTTGCTCCCAGTCATAGAACGCTCGCGTGTTATGGCAGTGTGTGCAGTTCACACCCAGCGAATCTGAAAAGTGCATCATTAGGCTGTAGATCCACTCGGTCTCTTTCACATTCGCAGCGTTGCCATTGGGTAGGGCGGTGCGACCTGCCACACGCCAAGGTAGATCCTTTGCTTTCTCCTCGTCTCCCTCCAGATACAGAGAGAACGAATCATTTGGCAACGAGCTATAGGCCGCATTGACGGAGGCGATGTTTTGACCCGCGGTCATCACGCCTGGAGGATGTGGCCGCCCTGGATCAGTGGCCCATACATACTCGGGGATGTTCTGGCCACGATGGCAGGTGTAACAGGTGACGCCTGCGCCACCGACATGGTCGCCCCATGCGACATTGGCCTTTTGTGTCATGGCGATCATGACGCGAGCCACTTTTTTGGTGTACTTGGTGTCGTACTGGAAACCTTCGTCCACGTGGCAGTAGTTACATCCCTCTTCGGGTGAGACCCATTCCGTAATGGCTACCATCAATCGCGTGAACTCACCGACGCTTAAGTCACCTAGCACTTCAACGTTTTCATAGATATCGCCGGCTTTAGGCCCGCCAGCAGGGATAGGTGGCTGGGGAGCCGGAACTTGGTTGTTGGCAATGGCCTCCGATAGTGCATCGGGGTTGTAAAGTAGCTCCTGACCTACGCCGCGGTAACCACGCTGGACGGCTTCCGGCGGCGGGTTTTCACAAGCCGCTAGAAACAGGCAGCCAGCAACAATTAGACCGACAGCTTTCAGTGAATTAAATACTTTCATTGGGTAGCCTCCGTCATCAGCGGATCGACGACAGGCATGGCGTCGATGGCGGGATAGGCAGGTGCGATACCGTGCTTCACACCCCATAAATACCAGTTCTCAACCACGGTTCCGGTAAGCAAGATGCCGATACCGCCGGTAATCACTGTGAGAACAGCGAACCACCAGGCCCAGCGGTGAATGGATTCCATTGATGCGTTGAAACCCATGCACCAGCGCCAGAAGAGCATTGAACGCTCACCTGCGGTGCCGATGTCGGTGATCTGATCGATTTCTCGATCGCCGCCGTAGCGGCTTACAGCCAAGATCGTTGCGCCGTGCATGGCGAACAGAACGGCGGAGCCATAAAGGAATGCGATCGATAACATGTGGAACGGGTTGTAGAACAAATTGCCGTAGCGCATGGAGAATGCCGCAGTCCAATCAAGGTGGGGGAAAATGCCGAACGGCACGGCTTCACTCCAGCTGCCCATCAGTATGGGCCGAAAGAATCCCAAAACTAGGTATAACCAAATCGCACCGGCAAATGCCCAGGCGAGGTAGTTGCTCATGCCAAGATTGCGCGCTAGCTGGAAGGTTCGCCACCACCAAAGGAGGATACCGGCTGTTAGGAAGAAGCCTGCCATCAGCCACCAACCTCCTTGGTTAAGAGGAGGGATGCTCAAACCGTACTCAGGCGCCGGTGGTTCCAATGCTAACCAGGGAAGCTGTCGTATGAACTGGATGGGATCCCAGTTGACTGAGGCCCACATGTTGAGACCGATGATGAGAAACGCCAGCCCGCCGAACAGGAAGGCCATGAATCCTGACGGCCCCAAATAAATCGGGCCTATCTGTGCGTCGCCCAGTTTCCCTGCGATCCAGCTGTGGATCGGCCCTCCCATACGGTGTTCTTCGTCTTTGCCGATAGGCACACCGGGGTAATCCGGAGCATCGACCTGTACCTGCGTGAAGATATTTTGGTATTCAATCATGAGTCAGTACCCCTCAATTCCAAATCGGCAGTTCGAGCCACCAGTTCCACCATTCGGGCCAGCCCTTCGTCCAGAATGGGCCACTAAGCACAATGCACAGAGCACTCCACCAGGCGGCGCTCAAAGCGAGGAAGAGGCCGAGACGGTGGATGCCTAGAGCTCCGATGGAATAACCGATGTCATCACGGAAAAAAGTGTTTTCATGTTCGCCCGTTTTCACCTTTTCACCTTCAGCTGGATCGCTTGCCATTAAAATCAGCGATCCATGCATCGAAAGCGCCATCGCGGTGGTGAAGAAGAAAGTAATCGCGATCATGTGTGCGGGGTTGTAATGAAAATGCAGGAACTGGTAGCCCACATTGGATACCCAGTCGAGGTGACTCAGGATCCCGTAGGGAAATCCATGACCCCAAGCACCGAGCAGGACGGGTCGGATAATCACCAGAGTGACATAGGCCAAGATGGCGAAGCTAAAAGCAAAGGGAATATGGAGGCCCATACCTAGTTTGCGCGAGATCTCCACTTGCCGTAATGCCCAAGAACCAAAGGCACCGGTTGCACATATGGTAATGAGCTGCCATAACCCGCCTTCATCAAGCGGGGCGACGCCGAGCCCATAGGACAGGTCTGGGGGCGCAATATTGATCTGCCACACGTTCCAGGTGTCACCCTGGGAGGCGCCAATGAGAATCAGCGCCGTGCCAAGAATTGTAAAGAACGCAGTGCTGACGCCAAAGAACCCTACGTAGAAGGGGCCTACCCAGAAGTCGAATAAATCGCCCCCAATCAGTGTGCCCCCCCGGACACGATACTTCTTCTCAAAGCTTAGTAATGACATGTCATGTCCCTCAATCCGGTTGTGCGGTCATCCTTATCGCGATGCCGGGTCTCTTCTCGCTTTTCGCCACCATCCTGCGCGGCGCGTTAAAATCTCAAACCTTCATAAATGCGTAGGGCACCACGCCGTACGCTGCTTTTTTTGCTGCCTGAAAGCAGCTCTCGCCCGGCGCCGCGTGCTCCACTGACTGAAAAGTCAGCCGACACCACACTGCACCGATAAAGAACCAAGAGAACGCCAGGCCAACCAGGAATCGAAACTGCAGGCGCTCTCCTATGCTTTGTTGCTTGTTACCAAATGCTGCGGACATAACTCACTCCCCTTATTTCGTCAGGCTGCGTCATCGGTTTTAAATTCATGTCCTGCGCGCAGAACATGTTCTTTTACAACGGCCTCAGAACCCGCATCGCGGGCAGCGTGCTCGGCTGCATCACGAATCCGTTTGGCTGCTGAAATCCGAACCAGAACGGGTTGCTTTGCAACCAGTGTCTCAAGCATTTCTTCCGCGTCATCGGCCCAGCGGATATCTGCTCTGACCGGTGTCGATTCGACTTGGTCCAACTCTGTACCCAGAGGCAAGATATTGAACAGGGCATCGAAGAGCGCGTTGCACACCTCCTGAAGGAGGTAGCAAGAGCCCGCGTAACCCATGAACGGTGTGCCGGTATGTCGGCGGATGATGGTTCCGGGAAGCGATGCGGGAATATAGATGCTCTTACTGCCAAGCTCCGCGAGGTACATCCGCTCGTTGTAACTGCCAAACACGATCAAGGGCGCGGTGTCGGCGATCGCCTGACGAATCGCTTCGTTATTAGGTTTAACACCGGCCTTTCGTTCAAAATGGAAAGAGCAGGGCAGGCCAAGCTCGTCCTCAAGGAAATGACGCAGGCCGCGGGTATAGGTTTCTGTTGCGCATACGCCAAAGTTGGCGGTGCCGAAAAAGTCCTGAGTAACCGATCGCCATAGATCCCACACCGGTTTCAGTGTGGTGTGTTTTTCTTCTGCGATAAACGGCTCGGGATCCAATCCGAGTTCTTCGCCCAGAGCCCGCAAGAATTTCGTGGTGCTGTGAAGCCCAATCGGAGCCTGGAACCACGGCTTTTCAAGTGTTTCGCATAACTTTGAGCCAAACTCTCGATACATGCAGACATTGGCTGCCGCGTCACCCAGCTTGGGGATGTCCGTTAGGTTACAACCCAGTGGGAAGGCAAGATTCACTTTAGCCCCAATGCCCTCGATCAGGCGCTTGATCTCGGCGAGGTCAGAGGCGGTATTGAAGTAGCCGTAAGCGGGGCCGATAACATTAACCAAGGGCGCTTCTGACTCTACTTTGCGCTTACCTTTTCGTGTCCCGTATTGCTCCCACAGCCAGACCAGCGCGCGGTCGGCGCTCTGCCATTGGTCTTCGTCAATGGTTCGGGGCAAGAACCGCTTGATATTGGTGTCTTCAGGGGTCACACCGCCGCCAATCATCTCAGCGATCGAACCGGTGACAACGACGCTGGGCATGTCCGGATCGAGCGTTTTATGCGCGCGACGCAGCGCTCCTTCCGTACCCCGTTGACCAAGCTCCTCTTCAGCCAAACCGGTGACAACGATCGGCAGCTCATGGGGGGGGAGACCATCGGTATAGTGAAGGACTGAGGTTACGGGCAGGTTTTCACACCCCACGGGGCCATCAATGATGACTTGCAGTCCCTTGACGGCGGTAAAGATATAAACCGATCCCCAGTAGCCGCCAGCACGATCGTGGTCAAGCACTAACATCAGGCTGCCCCCCCGATTCGTGTGAGACCGGCTTCACGAGCAGTTTCTTTTGTCCAAACCCCAGCGGCCTCACCCGAGCCGACGCCCTCAAAAAACGCGTCCATGGCATCGAATCGATGTTTGTTACCCACCGCGGTATTAATGATTTGCGCGAGCGATCCCGCACCCGCCGGCCCCATTAGAGGGCGGGCGGATATAAGGTTGGTGAAGTACAGGCCGGGAACACCTGCTTCCTTGGCATGCTGCACAACCGGTGTTGTACCGATGGCAAGATCGGGTTCGAAGCTATCCATGGCACAGAGGTCATCTTCGAGGGACGCTCGAAACTTGACGCAAACACCGTGGGCTTCGAGCCATTCACGGTCTTCTTGATTCCACTTGGTGCTCGGGCAGGCAGAGCCAACATAACGAAGATCGGCACCGCTCTCCACAAGCAGGCGTCCAACCAGAAGTTCTGACCCTTCATAGCCCGAGAGCGTTATCCGAGCCTTGATGGGGTTCTCTGCGAGCGCAGCAGTGATCGCCCCTCGCATCGCATTTTGCTGTGTCTGCACCACTGAGGGTGACAGACCAAATTGGTCGCCGACTTTTCCTAGCCACGCAATGGTGCCCTCAACACCGACAGGTGCGGACCCGATGACCGGTCTCCCCGCGGCCTGAAACTCTCGCTGTGAGGCGACATAGAAGGGGTGCAGCATCGCCGCCGCATCACAGGCCATGGCGCCGTATAACTCACGCCACTCCCGGGTTGGTACGACGGGACCCGCCGCGATGCCAAGCGGTCTGAGTAGTCGGTCAATAATGATGGCATCGACCGGAAAGATTTCGCCCAGCAGAGCGATAGACGGTAGTTTCTCTGCTGAATCGCCGCCCCTAGGTCGAGCAACCGGTCCGGCAGCGGCTTCGGCGCGTGCGTATTTGAGCATTGCGGCCGCCAGCACGTCTTTTGCTTCGGCGTGAGTTGGGACGCCGAAGCCGGGCACGTCGATGCCAATAATGCGAACGCCATTAATTTCTTTTGGCAGTAAATCGAGCGGCACACCTGATGCGGTAGGGACGCAGAGGTTGATAACAACTACCGCGTCATATTTTTTAGGGTCAGCAAGGGTATGCACTGATTCGCGAATATCCTCAAACAACTTACCGGTGACCAGGCTCTCCGAATCAAAGGGTACGTACCCGACCGTGCGCCTAGCACCGTAGAAATGTGAGGTAAACGTCAAGCCGTAAACGCAGCAGGCCGATCCGCTGAGAACCGTTGCCGTTCGCCGCATTCGAAGGCCGACGCGCAATGAGCCGAATGCCGGGCACATGCTTTGGGGCTGGTCGTGGGGGCCAACGGGGTAGTCCTCGGCATACTGCGCTAGCAGCTCCTGATTTGCCTTACCCCCGGCTCCGTTCGCCAGCGCTTCACGATCGCCGTGGCAGCCAATGGCCTCGGGTGCAGTATCGGAGGCGATCACGCTATCGGTGTCACTTATTTGGTGCTCAGACATCGTCATAAACGACCTCAAGTGATGGCCGATTGATCTTCTCAACGTCACAAAGATCTTCAAGAGATGCTGGCTGGAGTACAACGTCGCGACCCACTGAGTCGCCATCGAAGAGCCCAAGCAGTTCATCCTGAGTAAGCGGAGTCGGTTGGTGTGGCGGCGCCGCGGCGACGTTGGCTGCCAGATCGGCAAACAGAGATCCCCATTCCCCCTCGGGATGGCCGATAATTTCGTAGTTGGCGCTCTTGCGGCGAATGTCCTCGTTAGCAGGAATTGCTGCTAGCTCCGGTATTCCCGCGGCTTTGCAAAAAGCCTGTGCTTCTCCAGTGCCGTCGTCTTTGTTGGTTACCATCCCCGCGACACCCACGTTGCCACCCAGTTTGCGGAAATACTCCACCGCGGAGCAGACGTTGTTGGCGACGTATAGGGATTGTAGGTCATTCGAGGCAACCACAATGACCTTCTGACACATGTCTCGTGCTATCGGCAGGCCGAAGCCACCGCAAACCACGTCACCTAAAAAATCAAGAAGCACGTAGTCAAAATCCCAATCGTGGAACCCGAGCTTCTCGAGGGTTTCGAAGCCGTGAATGATGCCTCGACCACCGCAGCCACGACCCACTTCGGGGCCTCCCAGTTCCATCGCAAATACCCCGTCACGCTTAAAGCAAACATCCTCCACGCGGACTTCGTCACCAGCCGCTTTTTTCGCCGAGGCCGTTTCAATGATGGTGGGGCACGCCTTGCCACCGAAAAGAAGGGACGTAGTGTCGCTCTTTGGATCGCAGCCGATCAGAAGAACCTTCTTGCCCTGCTGCGCCATCATGTAGGAGAGATTAGAAAGCGTGAAGCTCTTGCCAATGCCTCCCTTGCCGTAAATGGCGATAATTTGTGTCTTGGGCGCCGCCTCTGCCGCGGTGGCGATGATGTCTGCCCTTGCGCCACTCGCTTCGAGGCCAGGGTCATAGACGCGGGCAGCTTCAGTTGGACTCATAGGGATCTCCAGTCGAGAATCAGTTTTAGGCACGTCGGATCAGAAAAAGCCGTGGTGTAGGCCGGAGCAGCGTCACTCGCCGCAAAACGATGAGTAATAAGGTCGTCAACGCGAATGGCGTGTTCCTGCAGCAAGCTCGTTGCGAAATTCAGATCGTCAGCATGCCACTCGGCTGCGATGGCAATGGTCGCTTCACAACGGAAAGCGGGGGGGAATGCGAATTGCACAGCCCCGTGATAAAAACCTGCCAACACAACGGTGCCGCGATGATTCAGGCGCGGGAATAAGGCATTGAGAATCTCAGCGTCTCCACTGACGTCGCAGATTTGGTTGTAGCTTGCGGAGTCTTCCTCAGGAGCGATGACTCGATAGCCCTCACCGCCCTGGGCGCGTATCGGGTCGCGCTCCCATACCACCAGATTGTCAGCGCCCATCATGAGGGCTATTCGGGCGATCAACCGGCCCAGCACGCCGTGGCCGATGATGAGTTCGGGGAGTTGGCCACCATCAAAGCGTCGGAGCGCATGCACCGCGGTAGCCACAAGCGCCAGCAACACGCCTTCCTCAGCGATGCTGTCGTCGAGGGGAATCAATCGACTGGAATTCACTACCAGACGTTTTGCCGCCCCGCCAAACAAGCCCTCAACATCCTGAAAGCCGCGACTTCCTGGCACAAAAACCCGAGTACCCGGTGTCAGTGACGCGTGTGCGCCAGCAAGGACGATCCGGCCAACACTTTCGTAGCCGGGGACGAGGGGGTACCGAAGCCCAGGAAAGGGGGGCATTTCACCGCGCCACAAGAGCCGCTCGGTGCCGGTGCTAATGCCTGAGTAGTCTATTTCGACGAGGCAGTCTGTTGGATCACAGTCAGGCAAGGACACCTCCCGCAGGGACAGATTCCCGGGAGATTCGAAGACGACTGCTGTCGCTGACTGCGCCATGTAACCACTCCAGAAAGGCGCTCTTAAGGTGCGCGCGCCTTCGTTGTGCCGGATAGGATTTAGGTATTATTCCGGCATCAAACTGTAAGTCTAATCAGACATAAGCAGGTGTCAAGAAAAAGTTACGAAATTGGTTTAATACCTGTCACCACCCGCACGAGGCAGGGCATGGAGGTTTTTTGCTCTGCGAGCTCGTGAAAGCCGGCCTCTTGAAGGAATCGAGAGAGCTCTTCAAGGGTTCGCGGCCGGCCGCTGCCTAGTGACCAGAGGTAAAGCCCAAAATAGGCGTGCCCAATGGGTTCGGCGCCGGTGGTTTCGGCCATGGGTTCAGCAATAACGATTTGGCCGCCGGGTTTTAGCGCGGAAAAGGCGTTGCGGAGCACTTTCCTGATCTTGTCATCATCATGGTCGTGAAGTACGCGGTTGAATGACACGACGTCGGCACCAAGAGGCAGCGGCCCGGTGAACATATCGCCACCGGCGAAGCGCAGCCTTGGGTTGTCGACGTTGAGTTCAGCCCCGGCAGTAGCGACCGCGGGGAGGTCAAAAACTGTAGCTTTCAGGGTGTTAAAGGCATCCAAGGCTCGACCCGCAAAGGCGCCGGTGCCGCCGCCAATGTCGACCAGTAAGTGGCAGCCTGAGAGATCAATTGCGTCAAGCACATGATCTGCAATCATGGCTTGGGATTCGCGCATCAGTTGACTATAGACCTGGGGGTTGCCCTGTCCAGCGAGTACAGTGTCGTACTGCCAGTAGCGCGAAAGCGCGCTTCCCTCCCGATGTCGCAATAGACGGACCGGGTCGGCAAGGTCCTGATATAAATGCTCGTGGTGCCGGACCATTTCGGCAATGCCCGGATTCGCCCGCATTGCAGCTCCCAGTTCGCCCAACCCCCACAGGCCGTTACCGTAGGCTTCGATCAGACCCAGTGACCCACCCGCTTTAAGTAGCGTCTCAGCGGCCGCAATCGACAGCGCTGAACCTTGCGCAATCTCATCGGTGTGCACAGGTCCGTCTGCTAAGCGGTCAAGTAACTCTAGATTTACAATGGCACTTAAGGTCTGGGAATAAACAAATCCTGCGGTTAAGTGGTGAAGGGCAAGTGCCTTGCGGTGCCCGATGGATCGGGTCAGAGGATTGCGCGCAGCCCAGCGTTGAAAGGCCGGATTGCTCAGTAGCTTATTCCGGTAGCGATGCCACTTCATGCGCCAGGTGAGCGGATGGTCGCGCTTGCTCGAATAGGACGAAAAGGCTTCCATCAGTCAGGCTGCAGAGCGTTTGATTCCCTTGGGGAAGAACCGATTCGAATGCTTTTGCACCACCGCATGGAGTTGGCTACGTCCTCGGCAGGCGGGTATGGAGTCAAGGCCTCGAGTGATACAGGCTTCCAAGCGCTTCACCGCACCGTCGATTCCGAGCTCTCTTACCGCGCTCGGCCTATCAAGGGCGATATCAATGCCGGTTGGCTTGCCAATGCTGTCCGGGTCCGCGATAGCATCCTGAATATCATCGGCCACCTGGTAAGCTTCGCCGATACTGTTGCCGAGTTCCACCCAGCCGGGTGTGGGAACCCCCGCGGCGGCGGCACCCGCGCAAGTTGCCGCGACAAACAAGGCGCCTGTTTTAGCCCGGTGATAAAGCGAGACGTCCACGCGGCTTTCACATTCCCAGGCCTGCCCGGCGCAAATACCCATCGGTGCGCCGACCCCCGCGCTGACAATGCCCATGACACTGGCTAAGCGAGTTGGATCGGAGACAGTATTTGCTGCCCGAGCCATGTGTTGAAAAGCAGCAACAATCAGGGCATCGCCGGTAAGCACAGCAATCCGCTCGCCGAATTTGGCGTGCAGCGAGGCCTTTCCTCGGCGGGTTGTCGCGTCATCAAAGCAGGGGAGATCATCGTGGACGAGCGAGGCGCAGTGGAGGAGCTCCACAGCCACAGCTGCCGCGGATGCCAGACCGGGCTCAGGGTTACCATTTGCCAGTGCGACCGCGAGGCACAGTTGCGGTCTTACTCTGGCGCCGCCCGGAAAGACTGCGTAATTGAGTGCGCTGGCGAGGGTGGGCGGGCACTGGTCGCCAGTTGCGTCTCGCAGGGAGACCCCCAGCCCGTGCTCACAGTTCAGTACTGATTCATCCATAGCGCTTCCCTCCAGCGGGGAGTCGGCGATTAGTGTAAAGTAAACAAGACAGAGTCAATGTTCAACTAATATTACATCCCTTGATAGGCAGCTGCTCGCTCTTCCGGGGCCCGGAGAATGGGGTTATGGAGTCACAAAGGCCGTTAGCTGGCCGAGATCTGGGGTTTGACTGGCCGGTGCCCGATAATGGCTATCGCTGGTGGTATTTGGATGCCTTTAGCGATGACGGCCACGCAGCGCTTACGGTCATTATTTTTGTGGGCAGCGTGTTCTCTCCCTATTATTTCACTGCGCGCCAGCGTGGCGTGGGCAACCCGCGCAATTTTTGCAGCATCAATACTATTTTGTACGGACCTCGTCGTCGGCATTGGTCTATGACAGAGCGAGGGGCGTTAGATCTCATCACCGAATCGGAAGCCATAACGATTGGGCCCAGTCGGGTCGAGGCTTTAGGAGAGACCGGGTTGCGCTTTTCGATTGAGGAGACCTGTGCGCCCATCCCTACCAAGATGAGAGGCACAATCGACGTTGCGTTTGAACACCCCGATAACGAGTGCCATGCGCTAGATGATAAGGGCGAGCACCGTTGGTGGCCGATTGCCCCTCACGCGAAGGTGAGGGTAGTGATGGAAAAGCCCGACGTGCAATGGCGCGGGGCGGGCTACCTCGACAGCAACGCCGGCGTCGCGCCGCTTGAGTCCAGCTTCAAAGAGTGGCACTGGCAGCGCAGCGCGCTCTCGGATGAGCATGGGGAGATTTTCTATGATGCAGAGAGCATTACTGGGGACAGGCGATCGCTGGCGCTGCGCTTCGACGCGGCGGGGCGGATCGAGAGTCATGTTGAGACAGCACCTCAGCAACAGCTGAGACCCACCCCGATTTGGCGCGCACCGCGTTCCTGCCGGGGCGAGGACGTGGTGTCTTATCACGTGCAAACCCTGGAAGATTCACCTTTTTATGCGCGATCGAAACTGTCCGTGACTGGCCGCGAACGTCCCCACTCAGTTATGCACGAGAGCCTGCACTTAAACCGATTTAAAGCACCTTGGATGCAGCTGCTGTTGCCTGTCAGGATGCCGCGCCGCGCTTCCAGAATGCCACGATAGTCATCGGTCACTGGGTTTGCTGCTGCTCAATGCCCGCGTCGCGTTGGTCAAGCGCCGCAAATAAATCAAGCGTCCAAAGCAGACGGCGATAAAATCGATGAAAGGGTGAATCGTTAAACAGTGAGGGGGGCTTTCGTTCATGAGGGGCGGCCTGTACTGCGTGAATCATAAAGGCACATTCGCGCAGCGGGGGCTCCATCAGGTCCCTGTTTGATAGCTGCATCCAACGGAGCGATTGCATAACAAGCCGGGTTTTGCCTGCGGCACCGATAATGGCCCGTTTATCTACTGAGTTTCCTCCGCTCGCAATCAGCGCATTGCCGATTTCAGCGTAAAGCAGTCGCGCTGCGTAGATGCCCGGTCGAGCGCCCATAGGCAGTTCGGGTATACCGCTCTCCGCGCGTTCATACAAAGCCGCGGCTTCTTTTAGTAGCCGCTCGATGACTGTTTTTAGTGCTGGGCTGTAACTGGGGTGTTGCAGAAAGTGATCCGGGTCTATCCCCGCTTCCCGCAGCCATTGCTGAGGAAGGTATAGGCGCCCTGTTTTGGCGTCCTCGCCTACATCCCGGGCAATGTTGGTGAGCTGCATGGCAACCCCTAGGTCAGCAGCGCGTGCCAGTATGCCACCTTCTCGCGACCCCATGATGATGGTCATCATAATCCCTACGACGCCTGCTACCCGGGCACCGTAGTCCAATACATCAGAAAGCGTCTCGTAGCGTTTACCTGTGGCATCCCAAGCAAAACCCTCCAACAGGGCGTCGAGCAATTTCCGAGGAAGATTGTGTCGATGAACGATCCGACTCATGACCCGGTCGACGGTGAAGCTCATGGGTTGTTGTGCGTAGATGGCATCCAGCCGCGATTGCAGTTGCAATAAACCCTGTTGTGGGTCTGAGCCTTCGTCAATCAGATCATCGGCTTCACGGCAAAACGCATAGAGCCCACTGGCATCATTGCGTAAATTTGCGGGCAGTAAATGCGAGGCAACCCAGAACGAACGACTGCCGCCAGAGAGCGTATCCCGGCAATACGCGAGATCGGTATGCGGGGTGGGGAGTTCAATACGCTCGGAGAGAAGCTGCACTCGGCACCACCTCATCTAATACTCGGGCCGAGGAGATCACCCCGGGAATACCTGCACCTGGGTGCGTGCCAGCGCCCACTAAATAAAGCCCTTCAAACTCCTCGCTTTTGTTGTGGGGTCTGAACCAGGCGCTTTGGCTAATACGAGGTTCAAGACTGAATCCTGCTCCTTTGAACGAATTCAAGCGAGTCTCGAAGTCAAGCGGGGTCAGCAGGCGTGATGTGACGATGTGCTGGCTCAGGTCGGGCAACACGGTCTCCGCTAAACGTTGTTCGATAGCCTGCCGGAATGTCTCGGCATGGGTCGTCCAATCGACGTTGGCGTCGAGGTGGGGAACTGGCACGAGGGCGTAAAACGCATCGCAACCTGCGGGGGCCATGGTGCTGTCGGTGGCTGTCGGCCGATGCAGGTAGAGACTGAAGTCTTGACTGAGTTTTTTCTTTTTGAAGATGTCGTTGAGTAGCCCTTGATAGCGCGGCCCGAGGAGTACCGAGTGATGGGGCACCTCGGGGTACTGCCGGTCGGTTCCGAAATACCAAACGAACAGCCCGCAGGAGTAGGCGGCATTGTCAATTTTGCGATTGGTCCACCGATGTCGTTTTGTGTGACCCAGAAGATGCCGGTAGGTCCAAGCCGAATCGGCATTTGAGACCACGATGTCGGCATTGATGACTTCACCCGACTTGGTGGTGACACCGGTAACGCGCCGGCCCTCGACGTTGATCCGATCAACCTCGACGTTGCACCTCAGCGTGCTTCCCTGTCCACGAATGAGGCCAACCAGTCCGGTAATGAGCGTTCCAGTGCCCCCCATAGCAGAGAACACGCCGTAGCGTTGCTCCAGGAAGGAGATGAGTGAGTATATGCCAGTGACTGAAAAGGGATTTCCGCCTATTAGGAGAGGATGGAAACTCATCACCTGTCGTAGGTGGGGATCTTTGATGTACTGGCTCACAAGGCGGTAAACGCTCTTGTCACTGCGCAGGCGAATGAGCTGGGGTAGGTAAGCAACAAGCTGCATGATTCGGTCGAAGGATTTGAATCCGAGCCGCTCGAAGCCGACGCGGTAGCGTTGTTCGCTGGCTTTTAGATAGCCCAAATAGCCGTCGACATCCTTGGGATTGTAGCTGCTTATCTGATCCAGATTTCGCTGCCGGTCACCGCTGTAATCAAATATCTTGCCGTCGTCAAACCGGATGCGAAAGAAAGGATCCATCGCCTTTAATGTCACGTCATCGGCGAAGCGTTTACCACAAAGCTCCCAGAGTTCCTCCAGTAAAAATGGCGCCGTAACAATTGTGGGGCCCGCGTCAAAGGTGAAGCCGTCTTGGTGATAAACATAGGCGCGGCCGCCCGGCGCATCCAGCTTCTCGAGCACGGTAACCCGGTATCCTCGCGCACCCAGCCGCACGGCTGCTGCCAATCCACCGAAGCCACTGCCGATCACAATGGCATGGGGTCGTCGGTCCCCGCCCTCGTAAGCACGGCCTAGCTTAGTAATATCAATCTGGGTGTTCATTATATTTGACACTCGCGGTGTCTAATTTTTCTGCAGTCTAGCAGTCTGCTTCCCTCAGGGATAGTCCGCTAGGCCTTGGCTTTACGTGGCTGCCAGGGTGGCGCGAACAATGTCGATAAATGGGGCGGGGTCCTCTTCGTGGCCCAAGTGCCCAAGCGCCGGTATGCGGTACAAGCTGGACTGGGTGATGAAGTCGGCCAGTCGTTCCGATTGCCAGGGTGAGACAGTCTTGTCGTTGTCACAGGTGACAAGGTGGATCGGGACTCGCAGGGTAGGAAGCTGTTCTCGTTGAGCGCCAAGGTCCCAGCCCGCCATCATTTTGAGTGTCCCAAGAATGTGATCGGGTCTGGATAACAACGCTTGATAACAGCTCAGCATAGTTTGTGTGGGATGCGAGCCGGTTTCCGTCAGCATGTTGCGCACGGGGCGGGTGAACAGACCGTGAGCCGCGGTAATGTAGGCGAGCAACCGAGATCGCGACAGCCATCGAGCCAGTCGATTAAAGACCGGCGCTGCCGCCGAGCCGAAGGGCAGAAAGGCACCATTGAGCGACACGATAGCGGCGGGGGATAACTGATAATGCAGGGTGAGGTGGGTGGCAATAACGGCGCCTGCGGAGTGACCCACAATGACTTTAGGTTGTGCGCCCAGGGCGCCGAGCAATTTATGCAGGCTTGCCGCGAAGCCAGCGATATTCACCTGGCCGTCAGGCAGGCTTTCGCTAAATCCCTGGCCGGGTAGGTCGGGCATGACCAAGGTAAAGTTTTGGGCCAATGCGTCAGCCATCCCGGCCCAGCTGTGTGCCGAGGCGCCGGTGCCGTGAATCATGAGCAATACCGGTCCCGATCCACGGACCTGCACGTGCCAGCGCAAGCCCTCAACCGTTATAAAGCGGCTGTACTCGCGATTGGGCCAGTTGTCCGGCAGTACGGGTTCATTCGCCGCGTGCGCGCTAGTGGGGGAGTAAGACATCGCGTAGTCCAGTGGCCGATGCGTGGGGCATGGCTAGGTAATTACCGTTTAAAGCTGACGCGAGTTCTCGGGCCCGACTACTGGCGCGGGGAGAGGAGTCGATCAATAAGGTACGACTGGTCAGCTGTTGAAACCGTTTCGCTGCGATCAGTACATCTGCCTGGGCCTGAGGTCGTCCGGGCGTCCCATCCCGCGCGATATTGGCCATGCCGTCGGTGAAGAAAACGGTGGTAGGTGTGATGCCCTGGCGCTGAATCGTCGCGGCCAGTTGCTCTGCCAGCTCGATGGCGTGAGCCAGTGGGGTACCGCCACCACCGGGCAGTGCGGCAAGCACCTTTTTCGCTCTAACCAACGAGCGAGTTGGGGGTAGTAGCACTTCCGCCTCCGTGCCTTTAAACGCGATGAGGGCGACACTGTCTCTGCGCGAGTAGCAATCGGTGAGCAATAGTTCGATAGCTCCTTTGGCTTCGGCCATGCGATGCAACGCGGAGGAGCCGGACGCGTCGACGACAAAGATCGTCGCGGTTTCCTGCGGCTGCTTGAATCGAGTAACGCGAATATCGCTGGGCTGAATCCGAAGTTTCCTCGGTTCGCCGATGGGCTGGCGCAGGGTCTGCCAGGGCGCGCAAGCACGCAGGGTCGCCATTAAATTGAGTTTGTAGCCCTCTCGGGGTGACCCGGGCATGGACCCGATCGGTCGACCTCGCTGCTTATTTCGTTGTTGGGCTCCTGCCTTGCCGCTACTTTTTTGTGGTGGATGGCGGGCCGCCGCACGACCTTGGAGCTTGTCGAGTAACTGCTTCGGAAGGGTGGCGGCAATCGTTTCAATGAGCTGATCTTCCGGCGGCAGCTGTTGTTGTTCTGGCTCGGCGCTGTTTTTGTTTTCCTCAGCGGGCGGTTCTGTGACTTCTTGCGCGGGGTCTGCAGGCGCATCCGGAGGCAGCGGCAGCTGCGTCGCGCGATGGAGCATGCCGAGAGCAATTGCCCTATGTAGCTGTTCGTCGGAGACTGACTGTTCGTGCTCAAGCGCACTGATAATTCGCGCGATGATCGCGGTCTGAAGCATCGCACGAGGGGAGTGAACCCCTAGCTGTATGCTTGCCACCGCAATCGTGCTTAGGGCGGCTTCGCCGAGCTCAACCGACCGCCATCGCGAGCGGGCATCGGCAATATCGGCTGCGGACCATGGGCACAGGGCAAGGTCGCGCACGCTAATACCATCGAGCTCAATAGCAAGCCCGAGACGCTCCAGCAGGGCGGCCTGAGGTTGTTCTTCCTCTGCTCCCTCGTCTAAAGCGACCACGCCAAAGGCGGCGTCAGCCTCTCGGGTCATGCCCTCGCGCGCCACCAAGATTTCGCCTCGATCCAGACAGCTGCAAAGGTGTGCGATGACCCGCCGTTCAGCGCGCTCCGCCATGCTGAGGACCAGTGTCCCGCCATGGCATTGGTTTACTAACCCTTGCTCCCAGCAGAGAGTATTGGTGGCCAGAGTACGGGTGAGGTCAATCCCGCCGATTAAGCGCGATTCGGCCACAGTGCTCGGCACGCGTTTAATGGTTGCGGGATCCAGAAGCGCGCCCAGTTCCTCCAGCAAACTGTCCCGTATAGGGCCGGGGGCGCTTCGAACGGTTATACCGCCCAGAGCGTGGGGAGCTGTGGCATACACCGCCAGAGCCACCAGTGCCTGCTGCCAGCGCTGCGCACTATCTGACCCAGGGGTCGACATTGTTAACCCATGCTCTCCAGCGCGCGCTCTATTCGGACGTCGCTGGTCGACTCATCGAGTGGATCCCGGCGCAGGCGATGGCGCAGTACTAGACCCGATACATTCCGCAGGTGGGAAGGCGTCACCGATTCTTGGCTGTGTAGGGCGGCTAGGGCGCGGCCAGCGCGCAACAGCGTGAGCTCTCCACGAAGGCCGTCAGTGCCCAATTTCATACACAGTTTCGCCGCGAACTCGAGGGCTTCATCGGGGGTTTCGATCTCGGTGACTAGGGCTCGCGCCGCCTCGATGGCCTTTCGCTGTGCGGTTTCTTTCCGGCGCCATTTTTTGATAAAGCCCGCCCTGTCACGCTCAAAAGCATCTCTCAACTTTATGATGTTTACACGATCCTTGATATCCATGGGCGTTGTCACATCGACCGATAGACCAAATCGATCGAGAAGCTGGGGTCGTAGCTCGCCTTCCTCCGGATTACCGCTACCGACCAGCACGAAACGCGCGGGATGCTTTATGCTCAGGCCCTCTCGTTCCACCAGGTTTTCGCCAGAGGCGGCTACGTCGAGTAGCGCGTCTACGATGTGATCTTCGAGCAGATTAACCTCGTCAATATAGAGGAAGCCCCGGTGCGCGCGAGCCAGGAGGCCCGGTTCGAAGGCTTTTTCCCCCGCGTGTAGTGCCCGCTCAATATCGAGGGCGCCCACCACGCGATCTTCGGTCGCCCCAAGCGGCAGATCGACCACCGGTATGGTGATTGACTTGGATGGCAGCTTGTCTTTGGGGCCGGCACACGCCTGGCACAACCCCGTGCTGGCGGCAGATGGATCGCAGTTGTAGGGACAGTTCGCTACCGCGTCTATTTTTGGTAGCAGCGCCGCGAGGGCCCGGATCGCGGTGGACTTCCCAGTGCCGCGGTCCCCCATGACCAAAACGCCACCAACCCCTTGGTCGACGGCCGCTATCATTACTGCCTGTTTCATGGCGTCTTGCGCCACAATGGCAGTAAATGGGTAGGCTAAAGCCATAGCGCGTGAGTCCCCCAGCTAATGAAGCCTTAAAGTGTAAACCAGAAATAACATTACATGTGTACCTGCATTGGTACATAATTGCGGTAGCCGAGGGGGTGTGCAATGGCGCTAAGCAAAGCGATTGATGCGGATCTGCAAGAATTCAGCCTGGGGCCCTCGCTGCCGCCTGTGCATTGTTACGTGGACGACAAGGCCTCGGGCCCGGGCGCAGAGCGCCCCGTGGTACTGATACATAGCATTAATGCGGCGCCCAGCGCCATGGAATTGAGGCCGCTGTTTGACTGCTTCCGAGGGAAGAGGCCGGTTTATGCCCTTGAATTACCGGGGTTTGGCCACTCGACCAGAGAGGATTTTCCTTACTCGCCAGCGTTCTACGCCAAAGTCATCGCAGCGTTTCTCGATAGGTTGCCTGCTTCCCAGCCAGCCCATGTCATCGCCCTGTCGCTTAGCGCGGAGTTTCTGCTTCGTGCGATATTGGAAGAAGGTGCAAGAGTCGCCGCTAACGTATTGATTTCCCCCACAGGTCTGGGGACTCGACAGCCCAAATCCTCTCCCACCTCCCAGTCAGTGACGGGCTTTTTGGCGCGTTCAGTTCTTGGCACGGCGCTCTGGCGGGCGCTGGTATCTCGCGCAAGCATTCGCTTTTTTCTAGGTCAGGCCTTCGAGGGTGATCCACCGGCGTCATTGGTCAATTATGCCTATGAGACAGCGCACCAGCCGGGCGCCAAATACGCGCCCTTCGCGTTTCTGTCGATGGCGCTTTTTACAGAGAACGCCTTCGATGCGCTGTATGCCCGGCTAACGACGCCCTCATTAATCCTCTATGACCGAGATCCCAACATCGGCTTTGAAAAGCTGGATGAGTTGGTCGCCACTAATTCATTCGTTAACGCCGAGCGCATCGGTCCCTCTCTTGGGCTGCCTCACTGGGAGCACACCAACCGAACGGGAGATTGCATTCTGAGCTTTTGGCAAGCCCTGGGTGATTAGCAGCGCACGTTATCTCGCTCTGAGATCCTCGAGAGCCGCGCGCGCGGCGATTCGTCCCGAGAGGGTGGCCATAGGTACGCCAGGGCCCGGATGAACGGAACCCCCTGCAAGATAGAGACCGGGTTTTCGTGTTCGCGTAGCAGGGCGGGTGAAGCTTGACAACATGCCGTGAGACGCGCGCCCATAGAGCGAGCCGCCGCTACCCGGGAAAAGGTGATGAAACTCGCTTGGGTGGCCGGTGCTGGCCTGGCTATCCGACAAGTCGAGACGTAAACCACACGCGGCCAGGACATGCTCCGTATTCGACGCCGCCAAGCGGAGATCTCGCTCCGACCATGCCTTACTGTCGCCATTTGCCGGGGCATTGATTAACACTAACAGTCGTTCCGGACCAGCGACCGGTCTTCCGGTCAGCCTATCCTGCGCACAAATATAAACTGTCGGATGCGCCGGTAACCGTTGCCGAGAAAAGATCGCGTTAAATTCTTCGGGGTAATCTTGATCAAAAAACACGTTGTGATAGCTCAGTGGAAAGTTCTTTACATCGGCCATTAAGCACCATGTGATGGCCGATAGGCCTCGCTTCGCAGCAGAGCTTTTCGTGGTGGCGCGGGCAACGTCATCACCAAGCTCGCCACTGGCGAGTGCGGCATGGTCCCCATTGAAGATCACGGCATCTGCCGGCAGGTGCTCTCCCGTCGTCAATGTGACGCCTGATGTGCGGCCCCGCGTTGTTGTAATGCGGGCTACGTCGGTATTGAAGTGAAATGATGCGCCGTGGCCTTCGGCAAGTCCTTGGATCGCGGCGGCTAACGAGGACATGCCGCTGGGCAGCATCCAGACCCCCGCCTGTTCGGCGTGGGTTATCAGCATCAGGGTTGCGGGAGTGAGCAGGGGTGAGGACCCCACGTAGGTGGCATACCGCGCGAACAGCTGCCGTAAACGGGCATCCTCAAAATAGTTCCCGAGGGAGTTCCACAGGGTCTGGTGTGAACGCAATCTTAGCAGGGCCCCAATGCGGGTGATCCCAATGCGATAGGCCAGTGACACCGGTGAGGGCTTAGGCGCTGCCATGAAGGTGTCGCGAAGCGTGTCGAATATGTCGGCAGCGTCAGCGCAGAGCTTTTTGTAGCCCTCAGCGTCTCGGTCGTTGGCAAACTCTTGAATAAGTCGCGCGCTGGTCTCGACGTCAACGTCGAGGTCGAGCTGTCCTCCGCTTGTCCACCAATGCCTAGCGAGAATGCTCGCCTGCTCTAGGGGCACGGCACTTTCCAGTGTCGATCCAGCATCTTGAAACAGGGATTCAAATACCCATCGCATGGTAAACACGGTGGGACCTGCATCAATGGCATGGCCATCCACATTGACGTTTCGCATCTTCCCGCCTGCGCTCGAGGCTCGCTCCAGTACCGTGACGTTGACACCCGCCACGGCGAGGTCGGCAGCTGCAGCCAAACCACCGGCACCTGCGCCAATCACAACCGCATGACGGTTTTCCACTAAATCCGCGCCTGCCGCAATTTGTGTTGGCGAGTGACCACGCCTTGGTGGTATACGATCAGAAACAGGCCAACGATAAGCGGTATGGCCCACAGGGTGGGCGTCAGCGCCAGTTCAGGCATAAGACGGACAGCGCCGAAAGCAAAGAACGCCGTGTAAACCGAGATCCCGGCGCCCACGAGGCTCTTGATGTGCTCTTTGACATAGTCGTGTGGCTTGGGTTCGGGTTTAAAAATAAACCAGACATTGGTTGCGACTGTTGCGAACCCTACGAGGGAAAAAGCCATCATCATCGGTTGGCCCAGTCTGAACCCGACGACGGCGCTGCTGATTGCCGTGATGATAAGCGCCCCCTGGAGAAAAATATTCAGCGGCGTCGCGACCGCACGATGATTGCGTTTGTGACGTAAACTGAGCCGGCCCTGCCAGACTAAATTCACCGTCAGCGTCGCTAGGTACAGCATCATCCAGCCAAAGATACCGCTGATCATCGCCGGATCGGCGAAAACCGGATGATTATTCAGATGCGGGTGGGTGCCGGTGGGATCAGACAATGTTGTCGCGGCGATGCCAATGGCGGTGAGGCCGGTGAGCAACAGTACATCGGTAAAGACTTTGCCTACGCGTCTGTGTGCCTTACCTCCCTTCCGTCCAATGATAGGAACCCAGAAACTGAGCAGTCCAATCGACCCCGTCACGATGTGGCAGGCGACCAGAATTTCAAAAATGAGATGACTCGACAGCACTACGCCGGCCTCGCATACTGAAGACTTTGATCGTCAAGGAAGTCACCGTGGATCACGGCCGTCCATTCATACCACCCCACCCCAAACCTTTGCCCGCGCTTGCTGCGCTTATTCGAGTGCTCAGGCATGGCGATGGTAATTTGCTCGAGCTTTTGCCTGGCGATGCCTATCGGTTTGATGTCGGTAACCTCGGTTATTCGCGCCGGGGAACGGTGTTGTTCAACGATCCTGAGCTCATCCGAATTATCTTGCGTGACGACGGTGCCTTGTTCCCCAAAAGTGATTTGATGGTGAATGCCCTCGAGCCACTTATCGGCGAATCGATCTTTGTCACCGACGGTCCCAAATGGCGCCGGCAGCGCGCGATGATTGATCCCGCTTTCAGCCACATGCGGGTGAACCACGCGTTTCGGGCGATGCAGGAAACGGTTTCCGATCACAAGAAGCAGCTGGACCGGGCGGCTCAGTCGGAGCAGGCTTTTTCTCTGGATCTTGCGATGAGCCACCTGACAGCGGACATCATCTGCCGAACGACTTTCTCCACGCCACTTGAGTCGCAGGTCGCTAGCGAAGTGTTTGAGGACTTCACCGAATTCGAGCGCTCGGTCGCGCAGGTGGATATCTTTCGCCTCATTTTTCAGAAGGCGTGGGCTGAGGTGAAACAGCCCGCGACCGTTATGGCGGCTTGTCAGCGAATCAGAGCTCATTTGGGCGATTTGATCGATCCCCATCTTGAGAATCCGTCGCACTTTAACGACATCGCCAGTGACGTTATTGCTGCTCGGGACAGTGATACGGGCGATGCTTTCAGTCGTGATGAGCTGATTGACCAGCTGGGCGTGTTTTTTCTCGCAGGCCATGAGACGTCGGCGAGTGCATTGACCTGGGTGTTCTATCTGCTCGCCGTGCAACCCAGTTGGGTAGAGGTTCTGCGAGAGGAAGTGGCGGCGGTTGTCGGCGAGAGCGCTGTCGACTTTGATCACATTAAGCAGTTGACTCGAGTGCGTGCCTTTTTCCGCGAAACCCTGCGATTGTACCCGCCGATCACATTTATTCCGCGAGTAGCCTTGGCGAACTGTCAGGTGGGAAGCCGCAAACTTAAGCGCGGATCGTTGGTGATGATCGCGCCCTGGACCCTGCACAGACATCACGCTTTCTGGCAGGATCCTAGTGCCTTCAAGCCTGAGCGGTTTATCAGCGAAGAGGGGCACGGCTTTCCTGAGGATGCCTACATTCCCTTTGGCGCAGGCCCCCACACCTGCATTGGCGCGGGCTTTGCTCAGGCAGAGGCAGTTTTGATTATCGCCGAGTTTGTCCGTCGCTACGATTTTTCCTTGGCGCAAAACCAGTCCGTCAGGCCCGCGGCCAGGCTCACGACCAGACCGGCTGAGCA
>Ga0233450_10000305_pt1 | contig 57965 bp, 58 predicted proteins | sample 011ome_30_FD_189956 | JGI IMG/M metagenome (GOLD analysis project Ga0233450, IMG submission 189956) | Coastal salt marsh microbial communities from the Groves Creek Marsh, Skidaway Island, Georgia - 011501CT (spades assembly) | ecosystem: Environmental > Aquatic > Marine > Intertidal zone >... | reverse complement strand
TTTTTTTTTTTTTTAATTTTTTTTTTCATATCTCTTATTGATTCTGCAATCATGCGAGTAGGTGTTTTACCACACAGTGTTGTATAATCATCTATTAAACTATTAATTAATCTCATATTACCTTTTATTCTTTTTGCATTTTTTGGGTTTTCAATGCTACCTAATATATTATTTTTCTCGTGTTGCAATTTATAACTTTTTATAAGACCAATCATTTGTTGTCCATCTTCTATATTAATATTATTTTTATTAATTACATTTTTTAAATTACTTAAATATTCTTGTATTGATTCAGTATATATATTTGCAGATTTTCTTAAATTATTATTACTCTTTACTTGGTTACATGTATGATGTGAATATGCAAATTCTATTAAATTAATTTTTATTAAACATATAAATTTGTCTATATAGTCGTCTTTCTCATTTTTTTCTTGAAAAATATCACATAAAGAATTTAACGCAATATCCATTTTGTCCACTTCTGTTTCGTTACAATTAATACTATTATATACTTTTAATAATAAGTCATTTGAATCAGGATTATTTATAAAATCTTCCCATTTACCGAACAAAATCTTATATTCTTCTCTATTAATTATATTATGAACTTTACCGTAAAATTCTATAGCTGGTAATTTATGCTCTATTTCTGGTTTTAGACTCTTATTGAATGTTAAACCGACAAATTCTTTATCTTTATTCACTAATTCACCACCACATAAATAGCAACAATGTCTATCTTTAAATGTTTCACCCTCTATGTAATTACCCCAAATTCTACTCATTTGTTCATTTGTACTCTTACCTTCTTCTACTGCGGCACGAATGTTATCAAAATTTATTTCTTTATTATATCTGACGTCTAATATTGTTTTTACTGTGTCTTGTCTGTTCTTATGTTCTATTTTTCTAATAACGTTATTCTTATGTATTTCTTTAATAGTGTCCTCCATCATAGTTGCAGTTGAAATACAAGATGTGGTTGTCATTTGGCTATTTTCATTATCACTTTGACTGCATTCTTTATTATAATTACCTTCTTGAATTTTCAAGTTATCTTTGTCGTTCATTGCTTCATTCTTAGCTTTTTTTGTTTGTAGTTCATAAATATTACGTAGTTCTTCGTATTCTTTTTTTTGTAATAGTTCATTAAACATCTTTTTTAATTCGTCTTCACCTAATCCTTCTAAGTCGTCAACAGACATATCATCAATTTTCTCTGTAGCTTTTGTAATGTTGTTTATTTCAGTATCTAATTTTTGATTGTCTTCTTCTAGATTTATCTCGTTGTCTAATTCATTATTTAATTCATTTAATTCATTTGTTTTATTAAAAAAATCAGGTCCGTCATATAGATAATCACTACCTTGAGATTCACTATATTTAGATTCACCTTCGAATTCATCAGCTAAAGTAGCTGATGTTTGTTTGGATTCTTCTTGTTTTTCCACACTTTGTTTTTTTTTTATGCTTTTGGTTATTTCTTGTTGCATTTGAAGCAGTTGGTCAATAGTTAGACTATCATACAAGCTATCACCACGACTTGCACTTGCAATTCCCGGATCCGTAAATAAATTTTTTTGGTTTGTACTTTTGTTTTGGTTTGTAATTTTGTTTTGGTTTGTAATTTTGTTTTGGTTTGTAATTTTGTTTTGGTTTGTAATTTTGTTTTGGTTTGTAATTTTGTTTTGGTTTGTAATTTTGTTTTGGTTTACAACATCACGACTATAGACACTAGGTGAACTATTATCTGGTATTTTCATTGGTGAGAATGTTGTTGAACCTAGTGATGATACTGATTCTCCAGGTGACTGTGGTGTACTCTCTTGATTTAATCGTGCCGCTTTATTTGAGTGTGAGGAATCACCAAATTCTTCATCACTAGACATAATATGATTTTAACTATATAATATAATCATATTATGATATTATAATATTACACTAAATTATTTTTTGGGGGATTTTTTTGGTGTATCAAACATACCGTCTATAACATCATAATCGTCACCATAATTTATTGGTGGCGTTTTGGGTGGCGTTTTGGGTGGCGTTTTTAAAATATTATCCAAATCAAACAAATATTGTGGACTTGTTCTATGTCTATCATATAATATATTCAATTCTCGCTTATCAACATATTTTTTATCACTAAATGGATAATCACTAGGGTTTCCATCTGGGTCAGTAAAAGGTTTTATTAATGATGCTACTGGTGATATCCTTTCTTTATTTACCTCGTTATTTACAGATTTTTTACGGAGATTTTTGCCTTCTGTAGTAATATGACGGAGCTGTTTTCTTCGTTCCGCAATAACCTTTTTATATTCAACATATAATTTATACAATTCTGTATCGTTTAAATAATTACTATCATAAGGGTCAGTTAATTGTTCATTAGTATAATGTGTGTTCTTTTTTGAAGTTAGTGCTCTTACTCCATATTTTTCAGCTATCCGTTCTTCAGGATTAGCATCATTATATTGTCTAATTCTATTTATTATCGCTGTTATTCTATGTTGGTTATCTTGGGTTCGCGTTGCCGCTTGTTTTGCAGATTGTTGTTTTAGTGTTTTAACTACTTTTTCGCGTTTTCCATTTGTACTTGTTGTACCACCTCTTTTCTTTGTTTGTCGTTTTCTACCGGATGTATTATGATATTTCATTGTATATATATTGCATCTAAATAAAAATTTATTATAATGAATAAAAAATAGTTAAATATTATTTTAAATAATATAACAAAATGGAGGTAGCTTGTGGTGTAATGTATGACAATACAGGTAATATTTTAATGGGACTACGATGTGAACAAGGACCAAATCCAAACTATTGGGAATTTCCGGGTGGTCAACAAGAAGATAATGAAACACTGGAAGAATGTTTACATCGCGAATGGAAAGAAGAATTAAATTTAAAAATCAAAATTGATAAAAAAATAACAACTACTTCTTATAACGATATACATTGTCATTTTTTTGTTGGAAAAATCATAGATATGGAGAACCTACATATAAATGTACATCAATATATTGGATTTTACAATAAAAATCAAATATATAAGATGCGGTTATTTGAAGGCGATAAAGAAGTTCTTGATTTATTATAATAATAAAAAGCATCTTGTTGAATCAATTGGAGAACTTGGATACACATAATTATAACTATAATATGATGTTTCTATTGAATATAACGACTGTTTACCTCGACACCAATATTCATGTAGAATTTTGTTATGACCTATGTTCTCTATTGTTATCATCTTATAATCAGCGTTTATATGTATTATTTGACGTAATACATGTAAAAACCCCATATAAAATAAATGATTATTATTACTGTTTTGTACACTGCATATTAGTGATAATGTCTTCGCTTCTTTTTCATCATAATGACGTTTCATATCTTTTACAAAATAAAATCCTAAGATATCTTCACCTTGTTGTAAACAATAAATGTATAGTAACTTTTCTTTCATTTGTGAGAGAATATTTCCAATGTCAGGGAGAACCATGATATCAAACAACATAGTTTTTGTTTCAAATACGCTATTTACGGTGAAAAAATCCATAAAAATTTCCATATTATTGGTTCTCAATTCTTTTACACTATAATTGGAATCCATTCTTGAAACTTTTTTATTTGGTATTGTGTAAAAATAGGTGTTATATGTGATTAATGGACGAATTCCAGAAAAAGGTTCTCCATCCTTCTTTATCAAACTACATGATATTTTTTTATTATACATTCTTTGGTTAAAATCATGTGTTTGTAACAAATTTCTACTCACGTTTATATGGTCATGTTCTCTATGTACACATAAATTATCTATAAAATATATCAAAACTTTATTATACGTATTGTCTTTGTTTACTGAACGAACATACATAGTTACTGACCGTGATGTTATACAACCCACTAATTTTTCTGTACTAATTAGTTCAATACCTTCATTGCTTTCCTTTGGTTTCAGTTCATAATTTGGTAATTTGTATGTTGAAATAAAGGACGGTTGATTTTGTCCTGTTAACATAGCATATATATCATTGGGTTGAATAATATAATCAATATATTCACTGGACAAGTAATGACACTGTATTAAATCCGTTATTTCTTTGATAGTTTGAGAACATTCATCAATATGACGAGTTTTTATTAAAATATCATTAAAATACTTGGTTTTATAAGGACCATTTTGTTGTATTATAAAAGGTTCTCTATAACAAGAACGAATATAGTCATAAGTATGAAATACCGGTTGGTTATTCCAAAATGGATATTTTATTTTGATAATAGCCAACATAATTATATAGAAAACTATTACAAATACCAAAATATATTGAAATATCATAATTAATATATTTTGCGAAAAGTGTTTGGATTATATAACGATTTGTTATAAAGGTCTTTCTAAAATATACAAATATTGGTTTTTATCACCATTACTACTTTGCATATCTACTTTTCCCTTTACAATAAATCCATTTTTACTAGCGGTTTTAATAATATGGTCAATTGATTCCATGTACAACTTAAATTCATTTTGTCGGATATGATTTGTTTCCATATCAACAAACGTTTCATTAAATTGAGTACTTTGTTGATTATTATTTTTTGGAATAATACAAGAACATTTATACTCATAATCACTAAACATTGCAGTACTAGTTATTTTTCGTTGAGAACCTGTACTTTTTTCTTCGTTATAAGTTTCATTATAAGGTATCATATTCGTGAATTTATCGGTATCAACTAAATGTAATACTAAATATGTATTCGGCTTCATCCAGAAATAACAATTACGGAAAAATTGGGTCTTATTGTCTATGCTATATATAGTAAAATAACTACATAATATATGTGTAAACGTTGACTTCTCAAATTGCATTGAATCCAATACATCACCATATACATATTCAGAATCTGGGTAAGATAATTGTGCATATGTCAACATGTCTTTTGATTTATCTATACCATATGCATCATATCCTGCTTCATTCAATTCGTTTACTATATATCCAGTACCACAACCCACATCTAAAAATGTACTATGTTCACTTGAAGGTTCCGTCATTTCTATAATATTAATTAGGTCTCGTTGAGAACGTTTTTTTGTATTATGTAAAGAATCATAAATATCTGCATAAAATTGGTCATTTGCATTTTCATTTTGTTTACAAACAAATTGTTCCTTTTGTGTAAAACCATCACGTATAACCGGATGTTGCATTTGTTTTGAAATTATTACCAGTAATAATATGATACCAATTATGAGAACTAATCGTAAAAAATACAAATTCGGGTTATTTGATGTAAATATGTTGTATAGTGATTGAAACATTTATTATATAGTATGATATATAATAAATTGACACAATAATATACGCTTATTGATTTCTTAATTGAGTTCTCGTATGATTAAAGAAGCGGTCAACTCCAACATCTGTATTTACTAAATTTGGGTGTACCCCCGTATTAAATCGTTGTTCTGTAAATAATTCTGGATGTGGTTGATTTGATGGTGCTGATACAACAGTTGTTTTGTATAAATCACTATTGGATGATGGGACATAAACTGCCTGACTTGCACCATGTTGTAATCCAAATGATTGATTACGTAATACTGTTTCCACATCTACATTTTGTAAAAATCCGGAAGATGGTGCACCATCATTACCTGGACTAAAATTTGTAGAATTATTATAAAGTGGATATGGTAATGATGATTCTGTGGAATGACGTGCATTTTTTACAATTGGGAAAATCGTTTGTTTTGTTTGTACTGCTCTAGGTGCAAAATGGGGTTCTAATGGACTATCAGCAAAATTACGACTACTAATACGATTATTTAATTCATCTACACGTTCATTTTGGCCATATAATACACCCGATGGAACACCATGTATACTTTGATTATCTTGTAAATTCATATTTCAACTAAACTATATATATACTAACTATTTTTTACTTTGAATTTAACATAATAATTATTTAAACCTGTCTTTGGATATTCTTCTTCTTTTTCTATTATACTATTTTCAATAAAATTATAAACAGGAATATTATTCCAACATAAATGTCCAATTGAAACATATGGATTAAGAACTAATTCTGTATATTTTGATTGAATCTCTAAAGGAATTTCACTAAATGCATAATTGCTTATTAAAAAACTATTTTTTGGTAAATTATTAAAATCTTCCAATTGATAACAATTTACATCTAATTCTAAATTCTTTAAAAAACTCTTTTGTAATTTTGATGCTTCCAATAAATCAAATATCGTATAGGAATTTATATTCATGTTATATAACATTGCTAATTTCATTAAGAAAAAACATTCACCACCATATCCACCACCAATTTCAATACAATCTATATTATTTAAATTATTTTCTTTCATATAATCTAATACCAACAAACTATGAAAAATATATCTTAAATTTGTTGGAGAACACCGAGCGAAATCATTAAAATCATGAAGATATGGCACACCATAAGCATCATTTATAGAACACAAGGATATTAAATAATTTTTATTTATTTTATAAAGTTCTGAATATTTATTTCGTATCAATTCTAAATACATATTTCCATAATTAACATTTACATGCTCTAACATATATGTGTATTCGGGGCTTGATTTAAATGTCCATGTTTCTGACCTATTTAAATCTATAGTTTTAACATAATTTATATATCGTTCGTATATAGACATTATGTGTTACTATAAATTAAACTATTTAAATATATTTATTATAATTAAATATAATGCCGTTTTCACAACATAAAAAATAATCAAGAATGTAAAATCAATAGTAGAAATCTCACCTACGATGGTCTAACTTTTTCCACTTCTTCTTTGGTATTGGAACTGGTGAAAGACGAAATTTGAAAACACGCAGGTCGGTGTTATTGATAATGATGTCTTACTAGCCTATGTATAATTTATTTTTGTAATCAACTTAAATACTTCAATACATATTATATGTATACCGTAATACATCATGGTTGTTATTTGCGATAAGCCATATCCATCTAATTCAAAGTATGAATCCTATTTTGAATTATATCCATATACTCTCAGTGATTTTCAAAAGTACGCAATTGAATCCATTGTTGAAGGAAATCATGTATTGGTAACTGCACATACTGGTTCGGGTAAAACGTTACCGGCTGAATTTGCGATTCAACATTTTATAAAAACAGGAAAAAAAATCATTTATACAAGTCCTATTAAAGCTTTATCTAATCAAAAATATTATGAATTTACAAAAAAATATCCTGATATTTCTTTTGGACTATTTACAGGTGATATCAAAACAAACCCGAATGCCGATGTTCTTATCATGACTACGGAAATTTTAATGAATTACTTATTTACCTCTATTAATAACGAGAATCAACCATCTACAGAAGAATCCACATTATTACAGTTTCAAATTGATATTCAAAATGAATTAGCTTGTGTTGTATTTGACGAGATTCATTATATTAATGATGCTGAACGGGGTCAAGTTTGGGAAAAAACGATTTTAATGTTACCTAGACATATTCAAATGGTTATGTTATCCGCTACTATTGATAATCCCGCTGGATTTGCTGAATGGTGTGAGCGAGGTCAAGCTGATAATGGTGGTAAATCGGTTTATCTAGCATCTACTAACCACCGAGTTGTTCCTTTAACACATTATGGATATTTAACTACTACCGAAACCATTTATAAAACCATTCGGGATAAGGTAATTCAACAAGAAATACGTGATACTACTAATAAACTTATTCTTTTGCAAGATGAACATGGGAAATTCCATGAAAATGGTCACAAAAAAATTATTAAAATGAATAAATATTTTACCAATAATTCGGTATTTATGAAACGTAAACAAGTACTTAATCAATTATCTTTATTTTTACGAGACCGTGAAATGCTTCCGGCTATTGCTTTTGTTTTTTCACGTAAAAATGTAGAAGCATGTGCTAATGATATTACTGTTCCTTTATTAAATACCGATAGTAAAATTAGTTCTACTGTTCGGTATGAATGTGAGCAAATTATTCGCAAATTGCCCAATTATAATGAATATCTACATTTACCAGAATATCAAAACCTAGTTTCTTTATTGGAAAAAGGTGTTGGAATACATCACTCTGGAATGATTCCCATCTTAAGAGAAATTGTGGAATTAATGATTTCTAAAAAATATATTAAACTTTTATTTGCTACAGAATCTTTTGCTATTGGCCTTGACTGTCCTATCAAAACTGCGATTTTCACCAGTGTTAACAAGTTTGATGGTAGATGTGAGCGGTTTTTAATGTCGCACGAATATACACAAATGGCTGGACGTGCTGGAAGACGAGGAATTGATACCATTGGTAATGTTGTTCATTGTAATAATTTATTTACGCCACCTTCTATGGGTGAATATAAATCTATTATGGGAGGTGTTCCACAAAAATTAGTATCCAAGTTTTGTATATCTTACTCGCTTATATTGAATTTATTGAAAAATGGTCAAACCAAAGATTTTCATTTATTTTCGCAAAAAAGCATGATACAGAGTGAAATTGATATATCTATACGTAATTTTGAACTTTCTATACAAACTACACTACAACAAATTACTGAAAAAGAACAATTTGTTAATAATGCAAGAACGCCACACGATATATGTAATAAATACATAGAATTAACTCATTTACGTAATACTTCTAATAATAAAAAACGCAAAAATGCCGATAAAGAATTATTTCAACTAACTGACCAACACCGATATATTAAGGATGATGTAAAACGCGTTATTGATTTTAATTCACTGCAGGAACAACTTGAAATTAATAAATCATCATTAGAATATACAACCGATTTTATTACGAATCAAACCCAAAAAGTATGCAACGCCTTACGAACCTATGATTTTATTCATTTTGACCAAAATACTGATGAATACCAATTAACAGAATTAGGCATTATTGCTTCTAATATAGCTGAAATACATCCACTTGTTGTATCTAAATTTCTAGATAAATGGAATTATTTTCAGGATTTTACAACATTTCAGGTTGTTGGATTATTTTCCTGCTTTACTGATGTAAAAGTTAGTGATGATGTTAGATTAAGTCTACCAAATACTCAAGATTATTTACTACTTTCATCTATTAAAGATATTGCTAATTTAAATAAGGAATATGAATCATATGAAAATGATTATGAAATTAATACTGGTATTCATTATGATACTGCATTACAATTTGATATTATTGATATTAGTATGAAATGGTGCAATTGTGAAACAATTGAAGAATGTAAGTTGCTAATTCAAAACGATTTATATGAAAAATCCATATCGGTTGGTGATTTTACAAAGGCTATTTTGAAAATTGCTACTATTATTAGAGAATGGATGAGCGTATTTGAAATTATTGGCAAGATTGAAGCACTACATAAATTTAATCAAATTGAAAATTTATTATTGAAATACATAACAACCTCACAAAGTTTGTATGTATAAACATTTTTATAAAAAATTGAGTTATAATTATTATAATTATTTATAATAACTATATACATGCTTTATGCATAAACAAGCTTCTATTTATAACTACTTTTCAAACAATAATACTAGGTTTTACACAATATCATGTGTTCTTCATTTAATGTTATTACTACTGTTTATGATAATAATAGTGAAAATAGCGATGATAATAATAGTGAAAATAGCGATGACAGTATAATCATTCACGATACTGATATTGATACTGCTGATACTGATACTGATACTGGTACTGGTACTGATACTGAAATGAGTGAATATTCACTTGATTATGATACAGAGGAAGGAATTGAATATGATTCTATTCATCGTGAAGATGCAGAACATTTTTATATAGAAAAAGAACACAACAATTATTATATTGGATTATGCCATAGTTATTTTACACCTAGTTGCGTACATTATTTATTATTGTCTACATCCGTATCAGCTAGAACATTCTTTAACCATCCATATAAAAATGTGAACAATTATTTATATTATTATGGTTTAATTCGTGTACCCAATCCTAATATTCAAATAATGCAATTAAAAATACACACATTTAATGGAATGGAATCGTATAATGTTATTATTAAAACATATTGGTTACGATTAATCCAGCGTCATTGGAAAAAAATATATAAAAAAAGGTCATCTATTATTAAACAAAGAATTCAACCGAATAATCAACAATATAAATCTATTCATGGTAACTATCCATTACATATTTCTAATTTACCGTCTTTATCTGGTATGCTATCTATTTATCAAAACTCATTAGATATAAAAATTGATTAATATCTACCAACAAATCATCTCTAATACTTAAAAGTCCACTATCTTTTTTATTAAACATACTATCTAGATTAGTTAAAAAATCACGAAACTCATATATATTATTCTTAAATTTGCGTGTATTACTATTATCTAATATTCGTAATTGTTTTTCAACCATTTTTATTCTGTTATTCTCTTTACCAAGTAAGGTTTCTACAAATGTGTCTATATTTTTATTTAATCTTTCATACAATTCATCTGTGGCTTTATGTTGAGCATAAGAGTGTGTCTTCCAGTGATATAATTTTACCATATTCAATAATTCTAAAAATTTATGTACTATATAAGAGTTACGATTGTTTTTGGAATTATTCTTATACACTTTCATTGTTCTTCGTTTTTTGTGATTTATATTCTTTTCAGTTTTATTCATTATAATATTATTGTAGATAATAAAACTATTTATAATCATTTTCTGTCAATACATATCCCCAATGCTGTAGTGTCTGTCTTATCTTTGGACTTATACTAAAATCATTATATTTTGTTTTATTTTTCTTTATAAGATTTACTAATACTCTACGAAACCGACTATTTGGACCTGCGGTTTGAACCCAACGCTTTATTTGACGGTCATCGTCTGAACCACGTTTTCCATTATAAAAATCACAATACCATTGTACCCAACCATATGGATTATTTTGTTTTATCCACTCTTTTTCTTCCCAAAATTCTAATGTTGTTCCTACTATTACACCATACTTATTTATAGTACTATCATAATGTTCCCATTCTTTTGTTAAATGTTCTTCGGGAATACCTTCCCACCAACTTTTTGGATATTTTAAATGCTGGTTCTTATATTTCTTTCCGGTTATAGCCGAACTTATTGGACGCCAATATGTACCACCAAAACTACCTAATTTAAATATTTCACGCGGTGTTAAGTTTGGACGAAATTCGGGATAATCTTTAAACTTTGTTTTTCTTTTTTGTGTTTTATTTTTTCCATATTTACAATATTGTTTTTGAGAAAAACCTTTGGGTTTATTACAATTTATGCTTTTCTTATATTTTTTACTCCAATTTCCACCTTCTTTTTTATCTTTTCTAAAACGGTCTATACGTCCTTTTCTATATTTCTTTACACGCGCGTTTTTTATCTCTGGTTCAGTCAATTCATTATGAGTAATTGGGGTATCATCTGTTATACGTATTTTAGGCCTATAAATATCATTTTTAAATTTATAACCTACTTCACCACGTTGATTTAACCATTTTTCATCAAACCATCGTTTTAAACCTGTTTTGTTATTTCTTCTACCTATATATGGTTTCGCATTTTTACCATACTTTTTTGTAAAATTATTTTTATATGTTTGTACTAAAATACCACTTCTGTATGCACTATGTTTGGGATATTTTTTATATACTACTTTTTTGGTTTTATTATATAATTCTCTATCTTTTGGTGTCATATATAATAGAAGTATATTTGAAAAATTGATATAAATATTAAAATATAATAAAATATAATTATTAACAATATTAATCATGTCAACATCTCTATGTATATCAACTGAACCTATTATATTTACTAGATATTTGTATAATAAAGTTGAAGTCAAGCAATCATTATTTATTGCTTTGTTAAATCGTAGATTGGATGAATCCATGTTTTGGGCATATGAATTATATTTCTCGGGATTTACTACAGAAGTTTTTGAATATATTATTAATGTTTATCGGGAAATATATTCATTATTAAATCCAAAATTAGTTTTATTCATTGAAAAAATGTTAATTGCATGGTCTGATGATAAAACTAGAGATTGGACTATTGGCTCTATTATTACCACTCTAATTAATAGAGAATATGATATCAATAATTTTATTAATATTTATTTTGGTGTTAAATGTTATGAAAACAAATCTAACCGACACCAAACACGTAAATTTATAATTACTCTATGTGACAATGATATTGATAAATATAGAACTATAACTGGTACAGCTAACAAAATTTTAGAAACAGCATGCAGATTTTCCATACATAAAGAATATAACAAGCTTTTTGATATTGATGTGCCTACGCGAGATATTTTAAAACAAAATTATTATTATCATTGGTTATATTACTGTTTAGATACGCCCGTATGGCGAGATAGAATTTTTAAATATAAAGGAAAACTAAATCATGAAAAAAAAACAATTGAATTTGACGATGAAGATAATTTACAACATTTTTACGACAACTGGGGATATTATCCAGATGAACAATATAGACACGTTGAAGAAAAATCATTAGGTAAAATTATTCCGGATAAACCTATTAGTATTATAGAATTTTGTATACGGTATGAAGCCAGACCTATTATTAAAAAAATAAATACGAATACTAAATGCAAACCTAGCGATTTAACCAATTCTATGGAATATACAGTGTAATATAATATTTTATTAATGTATATGAAACTATTTTTTAATTATTTTCTACATCCTAAGGTATCAGTATTACTTATTTCTGCCTTTATTTTTTCTATACTTTATTTAATTTTAGATGATAGTAACTTTAGTGGGGTTAACTATATTAAAGAAACTATTAAGAAAGAAGTTATTAAAAAAGAAATAGATAAACAAATTGAAAATACAGATATCAACGAACCTATGTCTAATAATGTATATAATAAACAATTTGAAAATATTAAACGCGATGTTGCTATGGAAGATGCAACAAAAGATGTTTCTGAAGAAGTTGATGGTAAAGACTTAAAAGCTGATAAAATTAATATTTCTATTTTACAAAGATATTTTAACCGAATTTATTTTTCTATTAATACCTCTTGTTTATTGGGTTACGGTGATATATATCCTGTATCTAATATATGTAAGTGTTTAACTATGTTACAATCACTACTTACTATTTCTATCATTGTGTATTAACTGCGTTTATGCATTACATGTAATATATTATTACATGTAATTGTTAGATTATATTCTTATTCACAAATAAATCTTTTGCAAATGTCTTTATGATTTTATTATCTAATCGTATCTGCTCATCTTCCGCATCTCCCAATATTGCTCTCATCATTTTATAACAGAAATTATGTTCACGACTATCCATGATTTCACTTTTGGGATGTGCTTGTCTCCAATTTCCAACTGAACGATAATTTGTCATTGATATGCTACTTAATATTCTACGTAATTTTACCAATTCGTCTGTATCCTTACACCATTCATCTTTATCTTTTATATACATTGTTTCACGTTTCACATCTGTGCAATGAATTGGTCGTTTTGTTACATCCATACCTTTAAGCCGGTCCATTATCATTTTTGTCATACCATTAACATATCCATGATGACCTATGTATTCTAATTCATCTACATTCACATCTATGTTTCCTAGAAAATCTGTTATGTTCATTGCATCTTTACATGTGTCATTCAAGAAAAAGTTGAGATTGAATCGCTGGTTATTGTTGTTCGTAGTATTGTTATTTGTTATACTACCTTTATTATTTTTAACTGCATCTACTAGTTGCTGTTGCAATTCTTGATTTTTTTCATATTGTTCCACCATTAGAGTTTTAAATTCTTGATTTTGTTTTAATAATAATAAAACTGTATTTGCATCACTAGTCGGTTCAATTTCTCTACCATATATATTATTATCATCATTATCATTATCATTATCATCATCATCTACATATGTACATTTCTGTTTATGATACCATAAACTATTTCGGGCTTTATATACCTTACCACATTCGCATTCAAATATTTCGGCATTTTTTGGCTGTTTTTCTGTTCTAATTGTTCTATTTTTATGTTTTGCAGTCATTATGTGTTTATTCCAATTACTTTGTTTACTGCATTTAAAGTTGCAATTTGTACATGTAAATTTATCGGCATTTTTTGGCATTTTTATTTGTTCTAAATATTCTATATATATAGAACATAAAAATGCCTAAAATTTCTAACGCAAAAAAAAATGTGCAGTCATACAAAAATAATAATTCTATGTTTTACAGCATTATGCTCTAAAACCAGAAATCGTGTTTTTTTCGGAAAATTTATTCTTCAAGATCTGAAAAGTGGACATTTTCAGAATGTCCATTTTTCGAAACCTTTCCAATAAGTTTTCTGAGAAATAATATAATAATATAATAAATTATAAAAACAACTTAAAGATAAATATATAAAATCCAAGTTGTTTAATAAATATATAAATATATTGATATAAAGAATAGTAATCCAAATATTACTTTATGTTTTTATTCACAAATAAATCTTTTGCAAATGTCTTTATGATTTTGTTGTCTAGCCGGATTTGTTCATCTTCCGCATCACCCAATATTGATCTCATCATTTTATAACAGAAATTATGTTCACGACTATCCATGATTTCACTATTTGGATGTGCTTGTCTCCAATTTGCGACAGAACGATAATTTGTCATTGATATGCTACTTAATATTCTACGTAACTTTGTTAATTCGTCTGTATCCTTACACCATTCATCTTTATCTTTGATATACATTGTTTCACGTTTCACATCTGTACAATGTATTGGGCGTTTCGTTACATCCATGTCTTTAAGACGGTCCATTATCATTTTTGTCATACCATTAACATATCCATGATGTCCTATGTATTCTAATTCATCTACATTCACATTCATGTTTCCTAAAAAATCTGTTATGTTCATTGCATCTTTACATGTGTCATTAAGGAAAAAATTTAGGTTGAATCGCTGGTTATTGTTTGTAGTATTATTATTATTTGTTATACTACCTTTATTATTTTTAACTGCATCTACTAGTTGCTGTTGCAATTCCTGATTTTTTTCATATTGTTCTACCATTAGAGTTTTAAATTCTTGATTTTGTTTTAATAATAATAAAACTGTATTTGCATCACTAGTAGGTTCAATAATTGTTTTGGAATCACCTATTATATTATCATTATCATCATCATTATCATCATTATCATCATTATCATCATTATCATCATCTACATATGTACATTTATGTTTATGACGCCATAACCCTGACCGTTCTTTGTATATTTTTCCACATCCGCATGTATGATGCTGCGGCGTTTTTTGCGGCGTTTTTTGCGGCGTTTTTTGTTGTAATTGTTGATTTTTATGTTTTGCAGTCAATTCATGTCTATTAAAATCACTTTGTTTGCTACACTTAAAGTTGCATTTTTTACATATGAATTTATCGGCGTTTTTTGGCGTTTTTATTGTTGACATTATGTTGATTCTGTTGATATATATATCAACATAAAAAACGCCTAAATAATTAACGCAAAAAAATGTGTGCAGTCATACAAAAATAATAATTCCCGTTTTTAGAGCATAATGCTGTAAAACCAGAAATCGTGTTTTTTTCGGAAAATTTATTCTTCAAGATCTGAAAAGTGGACATTTTCAGAATGTCCATTTTTCGAAACCTTGCCAATAAGTTTTCTGAGAAATAATAATTAATAGAATAAATTATAAAAACAACTTAAAGATAAATATATAAATCCAAAAACAATATGGGGATATTAAATATCCAAGTTACTTTATAAATAATAAATGCAATTTAATATAAAGAATGATATATTACTTTTGTGGGATTAATAATATGGGGAACTTTGTATAGTATCAATAGTTGATATATTGGTATTATAGTGGCGGATTATCGGGTGTATCTTCAACCGTTATATTTTCAGTATCATGAGTATCATCATCATTATAGTGTGAATCAGTAGTATCTGTAATAATTTTAGTAACTCGTTTTTTAATATTTTGTTGTTGCATGAAGTATAAACAAGTATTGGGTATGTTAGCAATACAGTTCATAACAGTGTTGTATGTAAAAGATGTACACATAGTATTAGTGTCATTAAATTGAATACTGTACCACCAATAGGGTGGAATGTTTATTATGTAACCGGGCATCACATCAAATTCTATGAATTTCATTTTATCCATTTCATTAAAGTATTTGCGTTGTGGTTTCCATACGTTAATTGGAGACCAAAATTCATACATATCATAATCTTTGTTAGGGTATAAGTATTTACTATTTTTATAGGGTGTCATTTTAATAGTAAGTTTACCAGAAATAACACATATCATATGCCGTTCATTGGTATGGTATCGTAATGGTGTATGTGTTTTTTTGGATCCAGTTAGTATATCATAGTTGCTAATGACAGTTAATGGTGGTTTTAAAAATTCATCATTACTTTGAAATGTTTGAAGTATTCCAGTATCATCTGCTAAAGAATGATTATTTTCAGTAAAATAAGAAGAATTGGTATCACTTGTAATAAGTGTATCTGCACTTTGGTATGTCATAACAGTGTAATCAACAGAATCATTGTCATCTAGGTAATAATCTCGTATATCTTTAACTTTCACGTCATGAGGGTTCAATATATCTAAATGTTCATCATCCATATCATGAAAGAAATTAGGATTAATATTTTTGTATTCGAATAATACAGGTTGCTTAATATTACATACTTCTTGTAATTGATTATTGGAAGAATAATCCATTTCATATATTTCAAAATCAGTACCTTTTTTAAGTTGATTCATTAAATGGATATAGATAAAAAAGATAAATATGAAAAGAAATAAATGAAAGAATGCGTTCATAAAAAATGTAGTATATATATACTATATTTTTGTCTTTTCAAGTATATTACGAAGAATATAATATTATTAATCATCATCATCGCCGATTTTGGGTGCTAAATAAAATGTAAAATTTGCGTTATCTTCACCAAGATGATATACAACTTTCATAGGATAATCTTTTGTAAGAGAAATTTCAATTTCTTTAGAAATTTTACTGTACATGCAAATGTTATGTAGCATATTTAAACTAAATGATAATTTAATAATTTCTCCTTCATTGATAGAATATTCGGTAAGGTCTTCAATATTAATATCCACCAACATTTTACCGGATTCAACACTAATAGAATGTAAAACAATTTTTTCTTCACTGCATTGAATTTCAATAGTATCTCCAAAAATTTTGAGCTGATTAATTAGACTAGCATATGTAATAGAATTAATAGAAAATTCAGCATTACTATCAGTGTTAGGTATCTGCATTAATTCACAATCAAGTTCTATTAATGGTAATTCAAATCGTTTGTCAAAAACGGAACCATTATTGCATGTGAAATGAATAAATAATTTGTCAGAATCTTCGTTTTTAAATTTAATATTAGTTTCTTGTATTTTTTCTCTTGTATTTAAAATTTTGAATAATAATGAGGAAGAAAGACCAATAGTAATAGGTGTGGAACTAGTATGATTATATTCATCAAACCATGTGGAAGGTAATGTTAATTCAAAAACTGAAACTCTTGAAGAATCCATTGATTGCATATACATTTGTTCTTTGTCAAATGTAATATTCACATGTTCACTAAATAGGCGAATATGTTGGAACAATAAAGTAAATTGTTCCGCTTTTGCTAGATTAGTAATAATAATATCCATATGGATACATTATATGATTGCATGTTTATACCTTTTGAATAATGAATTAATTATGAAATAACTCATTTATCATTTTTTGACTATTCATTTTATTAATAAGTATGATTTTGTTTAAAACAACCGGATGTACAAGTGGTCGCATTAATCCAGAAATGGCTTGTATAATATTAGGTGTAAAATAAACATATAATTTATTTAAATTATCATGAAAATTAAAACTGTCAACCTCGTATTTATTAAGAAATATCGTATATAAATCTTTGTATCTTTCATGTGCAGATATGCTATATGTATTCCAATTAATATGTAATTCATATGTATTAAATTTTTGAATAAGATTTTTAATTAGTAAATAAATATATTCAGTTAATTCTACGAAAATACTAGGTGATGCATATGTTTTAAATATAGGATAATCAAAATATAATTTATTAGTGTTATTAATAACGTAAATCGTATTTTTAAAAAGTTCGTTCTTATTTATTGTAGTATTAATGGTATTTGCGCATTCTATTTTTTGGACAGATTTAAATATAATATTTTTAGTATTATCTGTGTAATATTGTTTTTGTAATTCTTCTAATTTAGATTGAAATGAATTATCCATAATATAGTTTATTAAATATAATAATATTTTTATTTTAACTCATTTTCAACAAGTTCTTTAAATTTAACAGTGTTGTTTTCTTCTTGGTTAATACTACTAATATGTAAACTAGAATTTGGTTGAACTTCTGATAAAACTTCAATGCGTTCATCCAATAATCGTTTATTTACATCCATAGTGAATGTTTGTAATTTTAAAACAATATCCTTTAATGAATTAATTTCTGTGACAATTAATTCAAAACGACTATTAAATTCAGTGACAATATCGGATATATCATTATTAGTGTTATTGTCGTTATTTTCAGATTCACTATTACCTGCTAATTTTTCTAATTGATTAAGACGTTTGTCAACAGTAGATATTACTTGTTGTAAAGTCATTTGACTAGATGTTTGTGATGTATTTTTAGAGGATTGCTGTGTATTTTTTGCAGGTGTATCGGTTTGTTGTGTTCCCACACGGCGTCTAATTGCGGCTGCGTTTGAAGAACTCATGATATATATTTACAGATAAACTATTTAAATGTGTTTTTGAATATAATATATAAAATGTTGAAAAACGTGGTTGAAATTAATAAATACAAGGATAGAGATATTACAAAGGGGAGACATGAAGAATATCAATTCCTTAATTTACTTAAGGATTTATTAGAGGAAGGTAAGTTAGAAGAAGGTAGAAATGGGAAAACGATTCGTGGTGTAGGTTCCGCAATGCATTTTTCTCTTGAAAATAGAAAATTACCAGTTCAAACTACTAAAAAATCTGCTTGGAAAACTTGTATTAAAGAATTATTATTCTTTTGTAAGGGACAAACAGATAATAAAATATTGAATGAACAAAATGTTCATATTTGGGATGGAAATACAACACCGGAATTTTTGAAATCACGCGGATTAGAACATTATATTCCTGGACAAATTGGACCGCTATACGGGTTTAATTACCGATTCTGGGGAGCACAATATAGTTCTTGTAATGAAGATTATACAGGGAAAGGTATAGATCAATTACAACAAGTAATTGATGGTCTTAAAAATCCAGAAACACGAAACTCAAGACGACATGTAATAAGTGCTTGGAATCCAGAAACTTTAGATAAGGGTGTATTGCCTCCATGTCATATATTATTTCAATTTATTGTAACTGATGTAAATAAATTAAGTTGTTTGCTCTATCAACGCAGTTGTGACACATTTCTTGGGAAAAATTTTAACACTATATCGTACTCAGTTCTAACTAATATTATTGCTAAAATGTGCGATCTTGAACCTTATGAATTTATTCATTATGGAGGCGATTGCCATTTGTATGATAATCATATTGAACAAGCAAAAGAACAAATAACACGTGAACCTTATCCATATCCTACATTAGAAATATTAAATAAGAGAGATAATATTAATGATTATGTAATAGAAGATTTCAAACTTCATGATTATCAATATCATCCTGCGATAAAAGGGGAGATGAGGGCATAAATTAATAAATAAAGTTTTTTTGAATGCTGCATGTTTTTTTATTTTTTTTAGTTTTATTTCCCCCATCGGTGCGTTTACGTTTTAATATAGATTTAGTTTGATGTGTAGATTTAGAATTAGTTTTAGTAGATACTAACATTGTTAAAGGTTTTTGTGTATGTAAACCAAGAGTTGTTTGTACATCATTGCGTAATAGGTTTGCTGCTCGTGTAATAGATTTTTGATTATGAGTTCTTGCATTTTTATTCCAAGACTTTGGATTTTTCTTTCGTTTTTTTGGTTTCGGTTCTAAATTAATAGGGGAAGTCTTTTCGCCATCCGGTGATAAATACGTAATAGAATTAAAAATAGTAAGAAGTTTGGGTTTAGGCTCTGGTTTAGGTGGTGATGGTGTTTTATTTTTGTTAGATAATCCAAGTTTATTAGATAACCATGAAAACATAATAAAGATTATATAATAAAGATTATATAATATACTCTATATTATGACTGACGTATATGCAAGTCTATCACAACTTCCTGAATATACAGCATCATTGCGCAAGGCAACTATAGAAGACTTTACTGGTAGTAATCAAGATGATATCCCCAAACAACATAATCAACGGCATAATGATGATTATATAGAAAAAAATCAACATAATTACGGTCATAGAAAAAGAATAAAACCCTGACGTACGGGAACAAAAAGCCAACAGCAAATAGTACCTAAAGGCTTCAAAAAAGGGTTTCGTAAATAAATTCAGTACATAACAAATCTTTGTGAATGACGTTTTTAGATGTATACAAAATCATTTATTTAACCGATAACATAGAAAGTGAGTATGTTGAAACATCTAAACGATATTATATCATTATTAATATAATGTTGTATTCAATTTTATTAGTATTTTTGCAAATGTATTTAACACATGCAAGTTGTGTATGTACAACAGTAGCGTGTCCATTGGAAGGTAATAATAGTATTATTATGGGAAATGGAGGTGCAGACCTCAATTATATTTATAGTATACATAATAATTATGAAGTAGTAATATCTGCTTCGGGAACAATAACACCTGAATCATTAGATAATGGAACAGGTACAACAAGTTGTACGCAACATTATTCCCGTTTATTAGAAGATGATGGTGAACAAGAATGTGATGCTGGACATATATTAGCAAATCGTTTGGGTGGATATGGTAATATACCAACGAATATATTTCCCCAAAATGCGTCAATCAATCGTGGAACATATGCCCAATTTGAAGGAAATATATATGATTGTATGAAAAATGGAGGAAATATAGGATACTTATCTTGGGAATTTTATTATGATAATGATAAACATACAATGCCAAACTCTGTAAAATATGTAGCAAAATTTGAGGGAGGAAGTTGTAAAACAATGAGTTCTTTATTTTCAAATTAGATTGAGAATGATTTAGTAGGAATTAAATTTATTTATTTTCTATATAGTTTCTATATAATGGACTTATTGCAAGAAACAGCAGATATAACAAAGAAATCATTTTTATCTCATGTATTTTCTTTGACAGAAGAAAGTAACGCCGAGATATTAAATGTGGTTCAATATGCTACAATGGGTGTAGTACCAATTGTAGTATTAAATAAAATAATCCAACGTTTTATTCCAGAGGCAGATCCTGAGAAATCATCTTTGGAAATTTTGATAGAGGTATTTATTCAATTAACAATAATGTTTTGTGGTATAATTGTAATTCATCGTATGATAAATTATATGCCAACATACAGTGGATTTAAGTATGAATCCTTAAATTTAACGAATGTAGTGTTAGCATTTTTAATAATTGTATTGAGTATTCAAACAAAATTAGGTATAAAGGTAAATATACTAGTGGATCGTTTAGTAGAGTTATGGAATGGTCCTGAATATAAAGAGGGTATGAAAGATAAAGGTGTACGTAGAAAGTCAAATGGTAAAGAACATATGAGAAGCCAAGCTGATTATTTAGACAATAGTGGTGTTCAAAATGGTGTATTTCCACCAGGACCAGTAGCAACAACTCATCAAAATACAGTAATGGATTCATATGATAATATGATGCAATCAGGACCAGTTCGTACTGAAATGAATGAACCTATGATGAATATGGGCCCTACAGCTGCAAATGGTGTATTAGGTGGTTCTTTTGGTTCTGCATTTTAATAATATTTTAATAATATTTTAATAATATTTAAGAATATTTGTAAATTACAAAATATGTTATAATTTACAAATTTATAATATCGGTGTAATGTAATTATGGTGCCAGCCGAAAATAATAATTCAGGCATAAATGAAAATGTATCATTACACATAGAAAATGATACATCTATTATTCCGGATGATATACCAGCAACGGATGATATACCAGCAACAGATGATATACCAGCAACAGATGATATACCAGCAACAGATGATATACCAGCAACAGATAATATACCAGCAACAGATGATATATCTTCAGTATCAAGCCAACCAAGAATGGAATTAATAACAACAAAAATAGGTAGTTATTTAAATTATAATGAGGTGGATTGGTTTGAACAAACAGAATATATAGTTTTTAGTAATGAGTTGAAGTCATTGCAACGTAATAATTGCATAATTTTAAAAGAATGTAAGGATAATAAACGTTTGTTAGATTTAAAATATGATGATTTAAATACATTAGTAAATAATATTCAAACTTCAGTAATCTTCTTTTCAACAATATCAGGATTCATTCAAGCAACTCGTGTACAATTTGCAATCCCGGATGATGTAACTGCGATATTTTCAATAACAGTTTCAACGTATATTTCACTACTTTTATCAATATCCAAATATTATAAATTAGATGAAATGAAAGAGCAAATCCAAACGTTACGTGAAAAGTATTCTTTATTGCATAATAAATTAGACCATCGTATGGATGTAATCGGTCCTTGGGGTTCAAGAAGTTTATGGATACATCAGGACCCTGTAGAGAAATATAAAGAATGGCGAAATGTATGTAAACAATTAGCGGAAGATTATAAAGATATAATAATAACAAAACAAAAATTAGTAACTGAATTTGAAATTATAATGGATACAAAATCAAGAAATCAATATTTTATAAAGAATCGTCAATTAAATTACCAAAATAGAGAAATGTTATATGCATGGGATAAAAAAGAAACAGAATTAGAAACGCGTGTAGCAAAAGAGAGTGTGAATCGTAGACCATCATCAATTAAATTACAACACGAAGAATTAGATAATTGGGCAGATGAAGTGTAAATTTGTCAGCGTTTAATATTCAACCAGTTTTTTAGATATTACATTATAAATGTAAACACTGTTTTGTTTGATTTGTATAGTTCCCGGTACAATTTTTGAACTACATACAGTAAGATTATAATTATTAAGTTCTTTATTTTCATTCATATATAATTTTGGTGAATGAATATATTTTGTTGTATTATTTTTGTAGATGTTAGAGAACAATATAAAATTTTCTTGTGCAATAACAAAATTGGATGCATTTTGAAACCCAATATTTGTAATATATTCTATAGTTTGTTTAAATGATGATAGCATATTATATCGCATATTCATGTTTTTTTCTTTATTATGTAAAAATTGTAAAAAAATATGAAATATAAATTCGCTATCTGTATTTCCCGAAATATTATTAACAATCTTCTTACTAAATGAGTGATGTACATTATTAATGATATTTTGAAATACAGGTTCTCTATAGTATTGTTGAAATCGTTTAATTATATTGGAACTTTCTAGAAATAAATCGCCATGATGCATAAAATATATATTGCGATAAACAAACGGGTGTGTATTTTGAATGATAGTTTCTTTTTGAATAGCATTAATAGTCATATTTTGTTTATAAATTTGACGTAAATGTGCAATAATAAAATTAGAATTCAGTATTTTCTTATAACTATCATCAATATATGGTGGTTTAATACTTTTGTTGAGGTGCCAATTGTTTTTATTTTTAGTAATAATTCCATAACCATCTTTTAATTCTTTAGATTTACTTAATTTAAAAAATTTTTCTAATAATGTATATGCATTATTAGTACCTAAAGTAATCAATATTTGACACATGTAAATAATATATAATAATATGATATTATTTACAAAAAAAGATAATATCTAATTTTATAATATTATGGAGGTATCTAAAGATGAAATAAATTTAGAAACATTATTCGGTGGTAGTATAAAAAATCCATTTACTTATAATTTGAATTTAAAAGAAAGTTCATTTGAAAATTGTAGTGTATTGTTTGAAGAAATAAAACAGATATTTGTGCAAGGTCTTCTTTATAATACAGATGAAGAGAACATATTGGTAAAAGATGGTAAGAAAACATTATTAATAGATAAGATACCAAACAAAGAGATAAATATTATCAAACAATACATGTTAAGTATGGGGATAGAATTAACACATAAACAATATGACGATAAAGATAAGGATTATTATATAAGAGGTTTATTATATGAATTACAGAATAAATATAGTGATAATGTGAATATGAAAGTAGAGATGGATTGGATAAAACAACTAATAAGTAAAGTGCATTTTACAATAGATGAAAAAGTAGTAAAAGAAGTGAATGCAGTTATAAGAAAACATAAGGAAGTAAATTTTGTTTTAAAGTTATTAAAACCAGAAAATATTGAAGAATGTTATTTATCATATTATAAAGAAGATGAACCTACCATTTTAAATATTATTTATTTTAAAGGTGCAAATATAGCAGACTATCAATATCAACATAAATATGCAACCCCATTTACAAAACATGTAAGATAACTAGAATAAAAGTGTGTAATTATTTATCTTTTACACATTTGAACTGACTATTACGTTTATAACCAACTTTACACGTTTTATTACATCTGTTTGTTGTAGGATTTAATTCTTTTCCAGTTGGGCATTTTTTTTGACTTTTATGTTTTTGAATTTTCTTTTTTCTACATAAAAATTTATCATTTCTTTCATATCCGTTTTTGCATTCATTAATACATCTCTTAGTTTTAGGATTTATTTCTTTACCGTCTGGACATAGAATAATAATACTATTAAGAAAGTTAGATTGTTCTTTAAATGTGATAGGCTTATTAATATGACTATGTTGAGGACCAGGTGTTAAAATATGGTGAACAAAAGTCATGTTGTATTTTTTCAATAAATCATGTTTCAATAATATGTTTTCATATTTGTTTACAACAATTTCAGGTGAATCTCTAATAAATACGTTAAAATTAACCATATTCAAAAACAAGCTTTTTAAATCTTTATATAATTCAGTTGATATGTGTTTTTTGCAATTTTTGAGAACATATAATAATCCAGTAGCAGTACCATATGTATCAATTGTTTCAATAGATTTCTCTAGAAATAAATGATATTGATTTGATGATAAATTAGAAATCATTTGATGGTAATTATAAAAAAACATATTTACTTTATTTTTATATTTACTAGTTTGTGTATCGTTATTTTCTAAAATGCATTCAAATAAATGACTGTGGTATTCGGTAATATCATATAGATTATCTGTAATGTAATTTTTTAATTTTTTACTGTTAAATTGAATAACTTCATCAAACGTGTTTTTATTATATAATTTCATTTCAATTGGGAATGACCAATGGTTTATTGCAAAATCATAATTAGAATTTTTTGCATCTCTTATAATTTTGGATTTGGTTGTCATTAATCCAAAATCAATAAAATTAATTCGTTTTTTATCTTTATTATAAACAATGTTTTGATGTTTTAAGTCATGATGAATACTACCATTATCATATAATGTTTTAATACCAAATAATATGCGGCTAACTTCTAACCAAAAATGTTCAACCATTCTGGTGTTAGCATCATTTGATGATAATTCTTTTATCTGCTTACCAAATTTGCGTAAATCATCTCCACCATATTTTAATAATAATAGTGAATAATTATCAATTAAATCCGGTTTAAATCCAGAGCAATTACGAATAGCAAGATGATTATCTATATTATTTTCAACTTTGCATGATTTTGGTTTTCCTAAATGAAAATGTTCTCTTTTGTCTGCATTTTTTATTAATTTAAATTCATTTAATTCTTCAGAAGCATCTTTATTAGTCATTAATTTGGATACAATATTATTATCATTTATTTTAGGTTTATTTTTACATTTTAATGAAGGTTTATGTACACATCCATATGTACCTTCGCCTATAACAGTCGGTGTTGACATTATATATTATTATTATATTATCTTCTAGAAAGGAAGTCCATATTATTTACCATTTCCATTTTTCGCATAGATACTTCAAATGTGTTCTGGTGTTCAAGATTTCCAAATAAATATTCAGTATTAGGGCTTTCTTCGTTTTTCTTAATTTGTTTATAAATAGTGTTTATTTTCGTGGTAATAGATTCAATAATTGGTTTATTTGATACCATTTCAATGTTAGTAGGTATTGTTTCAGTAATTAATGAAATAGCGAAATATAATAAATAGCGTCTTTTTTTACTAGATGCAGTAGTATATTTGATACAAAATATTCTAAATAGAGAACCTAATAGTTTGAAACATAAATCCCCTTTTTTTTCGGCATAATGAAACATAGTATCCCATAATATCCATATAATATCATTTTTAAATTTGGGTTCAACTGGGTAATTTCTGGATTCACAAGTACATGGATTTTTGCGTTTTTTACAAATGTTTTGAAATTCAATAATCCATTCAACCCAGTAACAAGCATTCATCATGTTTGCTTTGTCATTAGAAATATTGTAAGCAAATTCATTTACAGCAATGAATAATTCTTTCGGGTCATCTTTTTTAAAAATATCTTGAACATATGTAATGCTTGGTGCAATTAAATTTTCAGCCATTTGTGTAATATCAAATTCTTCTTCCCGGTCAATTTTAATATGTTCAAAACTGTTTTTTTTATTAGATATTGCTAATATTGCAGTTATTTCTGCGAACAATGAACGAATAGTAGGATGATTTCGTAGCTGTAATTCATTTAAAAATTTACCTTGACTCATTATATTTTTAAAGATTGTATAACGATTATCAATATAGTGTAGAATTTTTGGGTTGCCTAAATGAATATATTTACCGATATAATGTAATATAATTTCCCATATATCGGTGTATTGTCCTGCACATACAAGTTCAGCGCACCAATAACATGCTGGTTCTATTCTTTTTTTTAACATATTTTCTATTAATTGTTTTTTTACTTCTGTTTTTTTAAATTTTGAAAAAGTAACACCTTTAAATTGTGTAGGTGCACGTATATCATTAATTTCACTATTCTCTATTACTTTTGGTATATCGTTTTCTTCCATAAATAAGTAGTTTATATATGTAAAAAAATATAAATATATAAACTCATATATATTACAATGTCATCAATCCGGATACGTATTTTTGCAGATTTTTGTGATAGTAAACAATGTAAAAAATATATTGATAAAATTGCTTATTATAATAGTGATAAAATAGAAATTACAGAGAATGATGAATATACACATGTAATTATTTGGAATACAGCTATGCCAAATATTCGTAAAGGTATTTCAAAAGAAAATGTAATAGGGTTTGCACATGAACCGTTAGTGTATTTAAGACTTACCCAACAGTTTATTGATTATGCTACAAAATATATTCATAAGTATTATATTGGAGATGTATTTAATTTACCTGCGCCATTTGTTGAAAAGAATGGGTATTTGTTATATAATATGAGACTGAAAGAACTAAAACCAAAAAATAATCGTATGTCTATAATGATTAGTCAAAAGTTACATCAAGAAGGACATAAATATCGTCACGTATTAGCAAATGCAATATTAAAAACGGATTTACCTATAGATATTTATGGACGAGGGTGTGGCTTTGATATGTATGACCAAAGTGATACCCGATTAAAGGGTACATTTGAACGTTATGAACCATATGATGGATACTCATTTCATATATGTATTGAAAATGTAGGTAGTAATCATTACTTCAGTGAAAAAATAATAAATCCATTATTAACGAATGTTGTACCTGTATATCTAGGTTGTAAAAATATTGATAAGTACTTTCCTAATAATGTTATACATTTAACTGGTAATATTGCAGATGATATACAAATAATAACTGATATTATTAGTAATCCAGATAAATATAAGAAAAATATAGATATTGAGGATATTGAGAAAAAAGTATCTTTAAAGCATAATGTAGAAGAATTATTTGAATAATTATACACATTTGAATATTTAAGTTCGCACCAAAAATAAGAAAAACAAGCAGCAAAGGATGCAAAACAAGCAGCAAAAACAGCGATAACTGCATCAAAATTAGCAGAAAAAGCAATAAAGATTTCTAAAAAAACATCATCTGGTGGAAGTAAGAAAAACAGACATAAAAAAAATAAAACGAAAAAAGGAACCCAAAAAAACTATAAAAAGTAATATTTTTAATTATTAATATGAATATATATATTAATAATGAAAAATTATCCAACATTTAAAGTAAATATAACTAAAAAAATAAAGTTTACAGACCCAATTACTTTAGACGATATAAGTGAAACAGTTGAAGAATATATCCATAAAGATAAAAATAATATTGTTATTTTATACGATTCTGATAGCTCTGGTGTAAACCGGTATTTCTTTACCAACCAAAGTGATGGTTTTGGGACTGATGAAGTTGGTCCAATGATGATGGCTTGGATGGAGGACGAAAACTCTTTCTATGGTTGTAACAATGTTAGTGACCGAATTTTTATAGATAATACAAATCTTGATACCCAAACTAAATACCTGAGTTTACGCTCATTTGGGCTGCATGTTAATAATAATTACTGTATTATGGATAAAATGTTAGAGACAACATATAATCAGGATGAGAATGATAATAACTATAAAAATCAATTGTATGTGTTATATAATCTAAACAAAGGTTTTAAGTCTTATGTATCTCTCGCGTCTGTTAATGCAGGTGTAGCTCAATCAAGTGCATTGCATTGTCAAGAAGGTTATGCCTCAAAAACATCGGTTTTACTTAATGCACAACCTGCAACCACAGATTATGAAGAAAACCTGAATGAACCTGAACAAGATATTATTGTTGCTGGTCCAATGGATATTGGAGGACCACCATATGAACCGAATTCACCAGATTGGCCACCACCATCACCAACATATGACCCGAATTCAACAGATGGTTCACCATCATCAATGGGAGAACCTATTTCACCAGATGGTTCACCACCAATAGGAACTCTATCATTATCACCAATATTACGTGACGTAGATAGAGCAGATGGTTCATCACTCTCGTCAATGGACCTTCAAACCGGCGGTGGTGAGATTGAGCTTAACTGCCCACAAGTAACTGGAGGAAGAAGAAAGACTCGTCGTAATAAGAGAAAAGGTGGAAGAAAATCAAGAAAAATGAATAAAGAGACGAATAAGAATAGACGTTCAAAGAACTCAAAAACTGCAGTATAATTCAATGTAAACATAAACTTACACAAGTTAATGCTAATAAAAAAGTGTTTTTTTATTATAATTGTTTCAAAAACGGCGTTTTAAATCTTGAAATGTCTAAAATATACATTGAATAAAATTATTTTTATATGTTTCTTGATTTTTTAAACATAACTCATTATAAGCATCATTATTTATAATAATTGCTTTTCTGGTAGCATGGTTCATAATACTATCGTAAACTTCATTGGTAGGTATAATATTTTTCATAAATCCACATAATCCAGTTTGATCGCTATCTTTATAAAAATTAATATGTCTATTTCCCCTTGAAGAATTAATTGAAGCAATAATAGGTGTTAAATTACCGAGTCTATCTTTATCAAGTTCTCCTTCCCAAATACTACTATTGGGAATAATATGTTCTAGACTAAAATCATTTTCTAACATATTAATTGGTATATGTTCTTTATAATAATAAAACATTAATGTTTTTTCCCAAAACTGTATTTTTCTGCGTTTTTCCTTTTTGAGTTTTGTGTTTTCATCATCCATATATCTTTCGGCTGGCATATTATTTTCCAAACATAGATAGTCAATTAATTCTACAAATAGGTTTTCTATATTATCGTGTACAATTGTTAGGGGGCTTTCTAAGTACTGTTTAGTTTTATTGTTAATATAAGAACCACCTGCTTCATATAGAATTGTATCAAAATTTTTAAAGTAGCCTTTTTTATCTTTATCGCTTACATCACTAATCATAAAATGATACAAAATACATTTCGCAATAGAATTTTTGATTATAGTTTCATCTGTATTTTGTTTATAAAATCCAATTATACTAATTAAAATCATATATAAAGTATTTTTTTTCAATAGATTTAGCTTTATTAAACATGATTTATTAAATAAAATATCATTTAATTGGGTTGTGAACATAGATTGGATAACTTCGTTTAAAATATTACAAGAATAATTAATATACTTTATAAAATCATTAACATTTTCTGTTGTATATGATGTTTCATTAAGACCATATAATGTTTTATATAATTTAAAGAACAAAGATAATCCATTATAATCAGTCTTTTCAATGAAGTTATAAGTATTATGACATAGATTTTGAAAACCAACAATAAAATCATATGCATTAATAATTTCAGCGTCAGTGTAATTATAACATTTTAATACTTCACCTTCTGATTTTTCTTTATAATATTCACATATAGTTTGTTGTAATTGTGTTTTTATAATAGAGTCATTAATTGTAAAATTAGTTATATGATATAACCGACATGCTAGTAATTCAATTTCTGTTAATTTATTATCAAATTTGTTAATATCCTCAAACGTTTTACATAATTCATCATTTGTATATCTTTCAAATAGATTAACATTAATTTTAATATAACTGTCAAAGCTATTGCCATTAATTTTTAATAGTTTTTGTATTTCTTCAATTCTATCATCAAAATCATCATTTTTATGTTGTATATTAGAATATAACTCAGTTTTTCCTATTGTTCTAAAATATTTACCAGGTGTTTTAATAGATATCATATCATTGTATGATATATTATTAAATACATCCTTTATTTCTTGTATAATTATTTTATCCACATTGTCAATTTCATCTAATTCTTTAAATAAATCTTTTAAATATTCTGGAAATATAGTAAACGGTTTGTTCATAAAGTGCATAATTGCATTTATTCTATTATTTCCATCGATATTTGAAAAAGATAAGTTACCATCAGTTGTATACTCACCAAATGTAATAGCATGAACGCTATTATATGTACCATATAAAAATATTATGTAGTCTTGTATATTCGGTTTTATTTCTTTGATACGAATAATATCCCACTTTTTTTTTCTATTAAATTTAGGTTTGCTTATATGTTGATTCTGCACTTGCTGAATCAGTTCACGCACTGTCCATTGTTCATTCTTAATTCGTTTGTCCGTCATCATTTTGATTTATAGTATATATGACGGATAATATTTATATAACTTTAAATCAATTTTTTATAATTTTTGATAACATATTAGTAATTACTGCATATATTGTTACATAAATAGGCCGAATTATTAACAAAAAATAATTATATATTTTTGATAAAATACATAATAAAAAAAAAGTTGTTAAATATATTTATAAGTATTTATTCGGTAATGATGCGTGGAACGATATTGATAGTTTGTAGTTCTTGTGCCATAAGTTTGTATGCATAGGGGATATCAACCTTTGCAAAATCAGTACGATTATCACAAGTATTACATAAGTGAATGGAATAGTCATTGCTTGCATACAGTCTGTTTTTCTTACCGTCATTGAAAGATGCAATCATACCGCATTTTTTGCATACATGAACATTATATTTGTCGGATACATCATACATTCGTTCTTTACAAAATTTGGTCATACCGTGTGCAATCATAACATCTCTTTCCATTTCACCAATACGGAAACCACCATCACGACTTCTACCTTCAGCAGGTTGTCTAGTAAGATTAACCATAGGTCCAATGGAACGACTGTGTTGTTTATCCGCAACCATGTGCTTGAGACGCTGATAGAATACAGGTCCAATGAATATGTTGGTTTCAAGTTGTTCACCAGTAAGACCGTTATACATGAGCTCATTGCCATAGCTTTCATAACCAAGTTTTAATAGTTCTTGTGAAATTGTTTTAACATCAAGATTACCAAAGCTTGTACCATCACCAAACATTCCAAGTTCTAATAAAACCTTACCAAGTAGGGTTTCTTTGAGTTGTCCAATAGTCATTCTAGATGGAATAGCATGTGGATTAATAATAATATCTGGGCGAAGACCAGACTTGGTGAAAGGCATATCACATTCGGGTATAATATTTCCAGCAGTACCTTTTTGTCCATGACGACTAGAGAATTTATCACCGAATGTGGGTTTACGGAGTACACGTAGTCGTACCTTTGCAAAATTATATCCATCACCATTTCTACCTGTGAAATTTTTATCAACATAAGCTTCTTCGGTGGTTCTAAATGTTTTACTTTGGTCTTCATATTTAATTGTTTTTGTGGGGTCATTTCTATTTTCTTTGATAGGAACAATTTTTGCAATAATAACATCTCTATTTTCTGCAAGTTCATTTACAGGAATAAACCCATCCGCATTTAATTTATCATAATTGCCAAACTTAATACCTTTTGTTTTAGATGGTTCTGGTTTACACCGAATGATTTCATCGCGTATAATGTTTTTGTCTTCATCTTTTTCGGTATGGTAAATAGTAGCTAAAAACAACCCTCTATCAATAGACGCCTTATTAATTAGGACACTATCCTCTTGATTATATCCGGTATGTGTCATAATTGCGACATGAATCTGTGTTCCAGACGGGATTTGGTTTAGATGTAAGTAATTCATGATTCGTGTGTCAACTAAAGGTCTAGTCGGGTAATTGAGTACATATGCAGTTTTATCCATTCGTTGGTCATAATTTGTAGCATAAACACCCATCGCTTGCTTACCCATCGCACATTGGTAAGTGTTTCTGGGTGCTTGATTGTGGTCAGGGAAAGGAACACATGAAGCAAGTACACCGAAAATAGTACTAGGATGTATTTCACAATGTGTAAAGTTGAATTGTGAGCTATTATTTTGTAAGTATCCATCTTTAGATTTCATAGCAATCATTGTAAAGTTTTGTTCTTCTGGGTCAATATATTCAATAACCGATTCATCAATATTACAATTGATAAGAAGGTCATTCCAAGTAAGTGTTTTATTAACCAATGACTGAAGGATTTCGTTTGTAATTAAAGCCTTATTATTTCTTACTCGCAATACTGGTCTAGTTAATCTACCACCATCACTACAAATCCTAATTTCTAAAAATTTATAATCAAAGATAATGGATGTATAAATATTAATAATTCCAGTATTTTTTTTAAATTTGAGGTCATTATACATTTCTTCCGGATTATTTGTAACACCTTGCCATGCACCATTAACAAATACCTTTATCTTATTGTGAATTTCACTAGTATCTTGAATATCATCAAATGAAATAAGGAAAGGCTTAATATATTCATATAATGCAAAGCTATTAGTAGGTATTGTAATATGTGCCATATAACTAATGTTTTTGACAACACCAATAGACTGTCCTTCTGGTGTTTCAGCTGGGCATAAGAATCCCCAAGTAGTATTGTGTAATTTACGCGGCGCAATTAGTTCACCGCTTTTTTCAAGTGGGGTATTAATTCTGCGAAGATGACTTAAACTAGAAACATAGGTAAGACGATTTAACACTTGTGCAACACCAACCTTACTACTATTAGATTGTTTGATACTGAAATCACCTGTAGATAATGCTCTATTAATACCATTTTCAATGGTGGTAGATTTCATAATTTTATAAATATTAGTCATATTAATAATATTGCTGTAATCTTCACTGGAACGCCATGAGCCAGTATTAATTTCTCTAATGACTTGTTTTTGCATTTCCTTAACCAATTTATTGAAATAATTTCTAAAAAGATTATTAAGAAGAGAGCCGGTAAGTTCAATACGTTTATTAATGTATGAATCACGGTCATCCGTATTTCTCCATCCCAAACTAGTGCAAATAAGTTTGGATGCCATATATCCAAGTAAGAATATTTTTTGAATTTTTGTTTTGCAATGTGGGAAAAGGTCATTTTCTAAAACATCTAGTGTAAAATTCCGCTTTTTTTGTATACCAGTTTCTTTATCCATATTAATTGGGGTATAGGAAGCATATGTAGTAATATGTTCAATTGCATCTTCTTGAGTCATATATGAATTTGCATCAATAATGGATGCTTGTAAACATTGTAGAACTTCCGCATTTTCATCAGCTTCAATATTTAACACGATATGCTTACAAATGTCTTTATCAGTAATAATACCAAGTGCTCTAAACAATACAAATAATTCAATCGGTTGTTTAATTCTAGGTATAGTAATATAAATACCATGTCCAAACCCATTATTTTTGGATGCAATCATCATTTCAATTTGTTTTGGTGATATGCATTTAAAATCCGGAACAGATTTAATTTCTGCAATCCAGTTCCATTTGGTAGTCTTTTTTCCATCAAAACAATATATTCTATTTTCAGCGGCACGTTCTTGTCCAAGAACAGTTTTTTCTGAACCCTTAATAATAAAGTATCCGCCACAATCCATTTTGCATTCACCAGTAAGTTGCGAATTAGTAAAATTATTGTTTTGATTTAAAACACATATAGATGATTTTAACATAATAGGCATTTTCCCAATATTAATTTTCGGTAGTGTTTTCTTAATAACCTTGATATTATCCATATTTTCATTATTTCTAATAACATAATCAATATTAATGTCAACAGTCATAGTAGACGCATATGTAAAGTTTCTCAGTTTAGCTTCTTGTGGAAGCATGATTTTTGTTGCACCATTATTTTCATGAATTTGAGGGGGATATAATTTAAAATTATCAAATGTAATAAGACATTCAAGTATATATTGATTTGTTTCTGGAATAAAATCATTTTCAGAGTGTATCTTAACAGGATTGAACATATCAATTGTGTGTTGAACTTGATAGTTTACAAAATTGTTATACGATTCAATTTGATGTCTAACTAATCTATCTAGATGTTTCCCTTCAAAGTAAGATTCAATAATTTGATAAGGTTCTTCTACATAATTACCCAAATGTTCTAATACTTTTTTTTCATTATCCGGAATAGTATTATTAATATTTTTTATATGTTTTTCAATATTATTTTCAGTATCAATTATATGTTTAATTGTGTTGGTTTCTTCATTTTCATGAGGCTTAATCTTTAACTTACGTTTAGAATTCGGTTTTGCCATACTACTACTACTACTATCGTGATTTGCACACGCAGATTTCATTTCATAAGAAGACATTATTTTGTAATAACTTTATACATATTTGCTATGAAATATATTTTCAATTTTTTAACTGTATTTTATTTAATTATTTAAAAATAGTTTTATTGAATGTAGATAAAAAGATTTATTTATGATAATTATTGGATGAATAAATCAAAAAAATTTATAAATTATTTGGATGAACATGCAACTAAAAATGATATGAATTATTTGGAATATGATGTTTTAATGGATAATATAGAACATCAATATTATAATAATATTGATATATTGAATCCAAACCAAAAAAAGAAAATAAAAAAACATAATGAAATAAAACATAATGAAATAAAAGATTTAAAAACGAATAAAGTAATCATTGATAATTCTATTCATAATCTATCAGATTTGATAGATATAATAAATACACACCAATATGACACTAATACAGAATATAATATAGATTTGAAATCATTACATAATGTAAAAGATGAATTGATTGCATTAAATGATATGATTGGTATGGAAACCATAAAAAAGTCTGTATTGGACCAAATGCTATTTTTTATACAAAAATTAGATATAGATTTAAATGGTAATAGTGATTATAAACATACAGTTATTTATGGTCCACCCGGAACAGGAAAAACAGAAATAGCAAAGTTAATGGGTAATATGTATTCAAAATTAGGAATATTAAATAAGAATGTCTTTAAAAAAGTAACCCGAAGTGATTTAATTGCCGGTTATTTGGGGCAAACTGCAATGAAAACAACTAAAATTATAGACGACTGCATTGGTGGTGTGTTATTCATAGACGAAGCATATTCATTGGCTTCTAATGATAATGGTGATAGTTTTTCAAAAGAATGTTTAGATACACTGTGTGAAAAATTAAGTGACCATAAGAACGATTTAATGGTAATAATTGCAGGATATGAAGATGAATTAAAGAACACATTTTTTAAAGTTAATAAAGGTTTGGAATCACGATTTATTTGGAAATTTAATATGGATAAGTACGATGCAAAAGAGTTACAACAAATATTTAAAAAAAAAGTGTTAGAAAGTGGCTGGAAATTAGATTGCGATACAACTATATTAAATAAATGGTTTGAAACAAATTATAAAGTTTTTGTAAATTATGGTAGAGATATGGAACAATTATTAACTTATATAAAAATTAGTCATGGAAAGCGTATATATGGAAAAGATATAGGTTTACGTAAAAAAATAATAATGGAAGACGTAAAAAATGCATTTAAAATATTTAAAAATAATAGAGAAAATAATGAATTACCAAAACATTTACAAAATTTTTATGTATAAATAATATAGAATGTTTGAATTCATAAAACAAGGTCTAGATGCATTTGTCAATTTGAAACCAAAGGAAAGTATGGAAGATAAGAAAACAGAAATCGGTAGTCAGCAATTTATATCACAAGATGTAATGTTCATATTATTGATAATTTTTGTTATTTTACTTTTAGTATTTGTTTTAGGGAAATATTGTTGGAATAACTACTTGGTAGACGCAGTACCCGGAATACAACCATTAACCAGTATTACACAATTTGTTGCTATTTGGTTTGTAGCACAAACTTTATTTACCAAGTAATAAGCCATATTTAGGAAAATAATAAGTTTTACTTATGATATTCTTTTCGTAAGATGTACATATATTATAAGTATCAATTATAAATGAGTGATAAGAAAGTAATTGCAATAGACCCCAATATATTTTCATTTTCAAGTAATACAACACGTAAAAAAAGAGATAAACCAACAGAAGATTCTAAAATAAAAATGAAAGTATCTAAACCAAAAAAGAATGATTCATTAAAGAAGAGGTCAATTTTGAATATGATTAGAAAACATCAAGAAACTGAATATAAAAATAAATTTGATAATTCTAATAAAAAAACTACCAATGATGTTGAAAATTTTAATAGTGATTTTAAAAATGCTACTGACTTTTTTAAAAATTTAGAAGATAACGTTAGTCAAACAGCGAGTAGTAAACCAAATACAAATAACCATACAATAAAACAATATCCAACAATAACAAACCCTCTTCCTAATAAATCATATATAGAACCTAGCATGATAAATACAACATTACCAGCTACATTAAATAATATTACTAATAGCATAAAACCTGCTATAAATGAATTACCAACTGTAATCAATACAAATACAGCAATACCCAAATATGGTTGTTTAAAGAATGGAAGCTTACCTACATATAGGTCATTTATGAATCAAACACGTAAAACACAACCTGATATAATTGGTGGTAAACCGCCCGATACACCAATATATGTAAAGAGTAATAATTTAACATCATCATTACAAAGTTCTAAAATAAAAGAAAAAATAGAAAATATAAATATGAATAAAAATAAGAAAAAGAAAATGAAAAGAAAAAAAATTATACGGCGTACGTATAAGATTGGTAGATCCCGAATAATGCCAAAAGTATCTGTATTAGTTTCAAATAAAACGATAAGAAATAATATATCAACTAAAACTCAATTAATAAAACAGGTACCCATTCATGAAATACGAAGGTATTTAATAAAACATGGGTTTATTAGAATAGGGTCAAATACACCAAATGATGTATTGCGTAAAATGTATGAAAGTGCAATGTTAATATGTGGAGAAATACAAAATCATAATCCAGATAATTTATTATATAATTTCTTACATGACGTGGAAAAGTAAATTATATAAATTTATATTCACTTAATAACCAAGTTACCGTCATAGAAGATACAATAACAACAGTATATATTATTATTCGTACATATTTATCTATATGTTCTGTTATAATTTTGCTTGTTGATTTTTCGTATCTTTCTGCTTCTTCGGCAATTTCGTTTAATTCTCTAATTGGATCTATATAAGAAGGATGGCTATATGACCTTAATTTATATTTACCTTTAATAAAAGGTGAACCAGGTTTACTTGGATCACAAAAATATCCATAATCATTGTTATCATAATAGTTATCATCATATGTATGGATATTTTGAAGAGATTTATAAGTAGTTATATTCATTTTGGTAGTAAATTATTTATATATATATATAAATTATAATATAAACTCAATTTTATAATAACATAAACATTTTTGTTATTATATAATAATATGACCGGAAATGAACAATCTATTTATTCTGAATATTTTAGTTATATTGATAAATATACAACTGAATATGGTGCAAAAACTATAGTTTTTTTACAAGTTGGTGCATTTTTTGAAATTTATGGTATACAAAAAAAAGACAAAATAATAGGAAGCCAAATAGAAGAAGTCACTGATATATGTAAGCTAAATATATCTACTAAAACACAACAGTATGATTCTGGTAATATAGTCATGGCTGGTTTTAGAGATTATACTATTGATAAATACATATCAATGATTACAGAAAATGGTTATACTGTGGCTGTTTATATACAAGTGAAAGACGGTAAAACCGTGTACAGAGAACTAGATAAAGTATATTCAACTGGAACATATATATCTTGTGAAACAGATACAAATACGGAAATTTCTAACAATATAATGGCAATATGGTTTGATGTATTTAAACCACGTAGAAATATAAGTAAACACTCTACCGGAACATTAATTTATGGTGTTTCTGTTGTAAATATTTTTACTGGTCAATCATCCATATTTCAACATGATACAGAGAACAATATTAATGTTACTTCATTTGATGAATTAGAACGATATATATCAATATATAACCCAAGTGAAATTATTATTATATCACCATTTGATGAACCTATATTACAATCAATCATGCAGTATTCAAATATTAAAATTAGCACTGTTCACTTATTAGATTCACGCGATGAAACAAATACAAAAATAGTAAAATGTACTAATCAAAAATATATCAAAGAATTATTGACATTTTTTTATAAAGAAGATACATATGATGTATGCACCCAATTCCAAGAATATACAGTTGCAACGAAATCTTTTTGTTATTTATTAAATTTTATACAAGAACATAATCCAATGTTAAATAAGAAAATTAATATTCCTGAATTTAATAATACATCTAACCGAGTTATTTTGGCAAATCATACACTATTACAATTAAACATAATTAATGATGCATCATTAGATAGTAAGAAAATGGGTAAATTATCATCGGTTATGTCGTTATTGAATAAGTCTTGTTCACCAATGGGTAGACGGTTATTTCAACATAATTTAACTAACCCTACATTTGATGAAGAATGGCTACAAGTAGAATATGATATGATAGATATTGTATTACAAGATGATAATATTGAAATATTTGATTCTTTTCGTAAACAAATTACAAAAATAAAAGATATAGATAAAATTTTACGGCAACTTGTTCTCAAAAAAATTTATCCAAGAACAATATTTGATTTGTTTTCTAGTTTGGATTATATTCAACAAATTAATGTTTGTTTATATGAAAACCAAGAAATAACTCAATATTTGTGCTCTAATATTGTAAATGATAATAATATTGATTGTAGTTCTCTAATGGATACAAAAATTTCCAGTGTAATGGAATTTTTAGAAAAAAATTTATTATTAGAAGAGTGTAAATCTATTAATTCTATGACTACATTTAATAATAATATTATACAAAAGGGTGTTTCTAAAAAACTAGATGATGCTATTGATAAATATGAATTAAGTTTGTCACATTTTAATGAAATTCATAAAATATTTAATGGTTTTTTTAAATTTCATAATATAAATACAGGGGATACAGATTTTGTTAAAGTGCATGAAACAGAAAAATCTGGGTCTACGCTTCAAATTACAAATAAAAGATGTACTATATTGAAAACATTATTAGAAAGTGCTAAAAATCAAGATATACCTGTTAATGAATACTTGAATATATCATTTAATATAGATGACATTAAGTATGTAAAAGCAACTGGTACTAATATGGAAATTACATTTCCATTATTATCAAAAATATGCAAGGATAACTTAAACTATAAAATGATTTTAAATAAATTAATCGGTGATACCTACTTAGATGTATTAACTAAATTAGAAGACACATATTTTACAAATATAGAAGACATATCATCTTATATTGCAAAATTAGATGTATTACAAAGTAAAGCTTACACTGCCAAAAAGAACAATTATTGTAAGCCAGTAATAAATACAAATTTACAAAAATCGGGATTTATTGCTGAAAATATTAGACACTGTTTAATTGAACACATACAACAAGATGAGTTATATGTTCCTAACAATATTAGTATTGGTACAGAAGAAAATTCACAAGATGGAGTTTTATTATATGGAACCAATGCGGTAGGTAAAACATCATTAATTAGGTCTATTGGTGTATCTATTATTATGGCCCAAACTGGTATGTATGTTCCTTGTTCTTCGTTTATATATAAACCATACACTGCAATATATTCAAGAATATTAGGTAATGATAACATTTTTAAAGGATTATCTACATTTGCGGTTGAAATGAGTGAATTACGAGTAATATTAAAAATGGCAGATGAAAATAGTTTAATTCTAGGAGATGAATTATGTTCTGGTACAGAAACTGAATCTGCTTTAAGTATATTTGTTGCAGGATTAATTGAATTCAATAAACGAGAATCTTCTTATATTTTTGCAACACATTTTCATGAAATTGTTTCCTATGATGAAATTATATCATTACAAAAATTAACACAAATGCATATGGAAGTTAGATATGATAGAGAATTAGATTCTCTTGTTTATGATAGAAAGTTAAAAAAAGGTTCAGGACCGCGAATTTATGGATTAGAAGTATGTAAATCATTACATTTGGATGAAGAATTTTTAGAAAAAGCATATGAAATACGTAATAAATATTATCCAGAAACACGTGGAATTTTATCAAATAAGCAAAGTACATATAATGCTAAAAAAATACGAGGAATTTGTGAAATGTGTAAAAAAAATATGGGGGAAGAAGTTCATCATTTGCAACATCAAGAACATGCAAATGAAGATGGATTTATTAATTCATTTCATAAAAATCATAAAGCGAATCTATTGACTGTATGTGAAGAATGTCACGATACATTACATAATGCAGAACACAATAATAAGGTAATGGTAAAAAAGAAAACTTCAAAGGGAATGAAATTAATATAATTATTTATTTTTCTTTTCTTCTTCCTCTTTTACAAAAGCAGCGTTCCCTTTAGATATTAATTTTTGTTCTTGTGTTGCTTTTGTTTTTTCATATTCATCGTTAAAAATATAATCCCCAATATAATTATTACTACGACTTAATAGTACACTATCTGTATAACTAGGAACATATGTAACTGCACCATATTTATATGTATCTGGTTCATAATAGGTAAAATTACTTTGCATTGCTGGACGTTTAATCGCTATTTTTTTCTTTTGGATTGGGTCATACACCCATACAGAACGAAATTCTATATCTTCATTTTTTGCAATAACTTCCGGTGGGTCGTGATATTCAACATCTAGATTGTCCATATTATTGTTGTAATCTATTTTATCTTTCAATTCATTACTTATATCATCTGGACCCATTACATTACCTGTTTCATAAAATCCAGAATCAAAACCTGCATCTTTTGCACTATTTATAGCTTTTTCTTTCGCAATATCAGTTAATGATTGATTACCTTCTTTTACACTACTGTTAAAAAGTATAAAAATACTAAATAATATTAATAATAATATAATATATTTCATTTTATAGTATTATTACATTTTTTTCTTACGAGTTCCCTTGTTTTTATATTTTCTCTTCACTTTACCATTATTTGTAGTCTTTTTCTTGTGTGATTTTCTTTTACCACCAGTATTTTCTGCGTTATTTAGTACCCATCTTTGTTCACTAGTAGTCTTATCTGTGTAATAAAAATTGCCGGGATATCTTGAAGATTCAAACACTGGTATTTTATCGTCAGGCATTAACCATCTAACATCATTCTTCTTTTTATCATGATAATAATAAGTATTGGCTTGTTGATTAGATTTAATTATTTCATAGTCATAACCAGAATTTTCTTTTGGTTTACAAGATGGTGTTTTTGGTTTACAAGATGGTGTTTTTGGTTTAAAAGATAATAGTCTGTTCAGTCTATCATCTTCCTCTTTTTTATTTGCTTCCCATATTTTTTGTTGTTTTGTACGCCATATGGGATATAATTTTTCCGTAGCATTTATATACTCATCACTTTCACGGAATTGTTTAAATTCGTCGTAATACCTCTCAAGAAAACGTTTTCTCCATCCATAATCTCGGGTTGTCTCACGAATAACATGATTAACGGATTCATTTTGTCTAAACCATTTTTGTTGCCAATTATATTTTACTTCATCAATTGGATTACCATCGTTGGGTTTTGAATAAATGGCAACTGGTTTTAAATCAGGTTTTTTATTTATAGGTGGATTATCTAACGGCGTATCCCATAGACGACTATCTTGTAGCAACGCGCGTGAATTACCGTCTCTGCTCATATATTTATGTGTATCAGCTTTATAACGAGCAATTTCGGCATCATTTCTATCTTGTTTATCTTTTTCAGCTTGTTTAAATATTCTTTTTTCAAAATCTTCCATTGTTTCATTTTCGCGTTCTTTTTTCAATCTTTTAAGAGTTCCATCAGCATGAGCTTTTCGTTGTAATTCTACAATTTGTAACACAGTTAAATCATTTGAATGACTTGGCCCATTAAAAACACTTTTGAGTGTTGCATCTTCCTTTCTTTTTTTATTAGAACTACTCATATATATATATTTTGTATATATTATTCTAAACTATTTCGTTTTAGCTTCATTATAGATTTTACTATGTATAATTTTTTCTATATCATGTTTTTCTTTTCTTTTTTTTGCAAATTTTGCATCAAGTTCATGGATATTTTTTACACGCCCAATTGTATTTTCGTATCGTAAAGCTGGTTTTAAATTACTCTGTTCATATTTATAGTTTTTAATATCTTCATAATGTTGTCTTATCGCATCTGCTCTAAATTTTGGGTCAATATTAGTAACATCTAAATCCATAATACCATAGTAACCTTTAATTATGTTTTGAGTTTTCATATTTTTAGTATACTTTTAAATAAGAATAATATTATCAATTTTATATTATTTTTAAAAAATTGATTTATAAATTAGTTTATAATGTTATATTATAGATTTGAAATAAAATGATTATTCCAGTAAAATGTTTTACATGTGGTATGGTACTAGCAGATAAGTATAGATATTATCAAAATGAAGTAAGAAGAATTAAATTACTTCAAGGTAATTCACCTGATAAGGTAGTATATTTAACAAAGGTAAATGCTGAAAAAACAACAGAAGGTGTAGTATTAGACGATTTAGGATTACATAGTGTATGTTGTCGTCGTCATATGTTGACACATGTTGATATTGAATAAGATAAGATAATATAGTATTAATATATAATGGCAAGAACTCATAAAACGAGTCAAACAAAAAGTGGAAAAAAAATAAAAAATGGAAAAAAAATAAAAGGAGGAAAATGTGGATGTAATTCCTTTTTTGGTGGTAAAAAGTCTCGTCAACGTAAAAGACAAACGCGTAAAAAAAGACTAATGAAAGGCGGTAATTCCTTATTTAATAATCCAATTGGTGGAAATGTAACAACATCAGGTGCAATTGCAGATGCAAATATAATGGGTGGAAATCTGGATTCAAGAACAGATTTATATAATTTTGGTGGTAGTAATAATTTTGTTGTATAAAAATAATCTATGTATTTTTTATAATAAGTAAATGATTGGATTAAAAAATTTATGTACACCTTCTTATGTTTATTTGATAATATCAATTATATTATTAATGGTTATGTATTTTCAAAATATGAGTAATACCCATATATATTGTTTAGGGGCACAAGAATGTGAAGTTCCCAATATAAATATGTTATTTGTAATTAAAGTTTTGTATATATTGTTTTGGACATGGATTTTAAACATATTATGTAGAGAAGGCGTCACACCATTAGCCTGGTTACTAGTGTTGGCACCTATTCTATTATTTTTTGTATTATTATCCTTATTATTTGTTAGTTAAATATTACCGATAATAATTCAAAAAATTGATTGAGATTATATGTATATAAATATATATAAATATAGTTAATTATATAACAAAATGGACCCTTTAATTTCAAATATATCAAATAATGAAGATGAATTTAAATTTACAGTAAGTGGTTTAAATGTAAGTTTAGCTAATGCTATACGACGTACAATACTAAGTGATATACCAACCTTAGCATTCTATACTGAAACATATAATGATAATCAATGTAATATTCAAGTGAATACTACTAGACTACATAATGAAATATTAAAACACCGTTTAAGTTGTATACCTATTCATATGAAAGAATTAGATATTTTACCTAATAATTATATATTAGATTTAGATGTAGAGAATAATACAGATTCAATGCGTATTATTACGACAAATGATTTTAAAATACGTAATAAAACAACTAATAACTATCTAACTGAAAGTGAACAAAATAAAATATTTCCATCTAATATTCGTACAAATATGTATATTGATTTTGCAAGATTAAGACCTAGAATTGGAAATACTATTCCTGGAGAGAAACTTAAATTAACGGCAGAATTCTCTCTTCGCACTGCGAAGGACAACAGTATGTTTAATGTAGTATCCAAGTGTTCATATGGTAATACTATAGATGTCATTAAGTCTAAAGAGATTTGGGAAGAACACGAAAACAAAATAAAAGCCGATGGTTCAACTGCCGACGAATTGGAAATACAAAAACGAAACTTTTATTTATTAGATGCTCATCGTCATTTTCAAGAAAATAGTTTTGATTTTGTAATACAATCTGTAGGTGTATATGAGAATAACAAAATTGTACAAATGGCAAATGAAATTTTACATAAAAAATTCTTAGATTTAGTTAATTCTATTGATTCTGGACTTGTATTAGTTAAATTAAGTGAAACTACAATGGATTATTGTTTTGATATTGTATTGGAAAATGAAGATTATACAATGGGTAAGGTATTGGAATATATATTATATGAAAAATATTTTATTGAAAATAAAAAAATGTCATATTGTGGTTTTAAAAAATTTCATCCACACGATACAGATAGTGTTATTCGTGTTGCATTTGAAGATGTTACAGATAAAGTAATGGTTGCCCAATATTTACGAGAAGCATGTGTTCTTGCAGCCGATGTATTCTCACGTATTTATAAAATGTTTTAAATCATCAATGATGTAAAAATATATAATAAATTTGTATATATTTTTTACTTGTATTTTATGTTTTTTTTTTTATAAGGAATAGGTTTTTTCTTTTTATGATGTTTGTGGGTTTTCTTTTTATATTTTTTACCTCCTACTAAATCGTTTAGATTCTTTATAGTTTGACTTTTTCTTAATGGATATGTATAATCACCTTCACATGTTTTCCATGTTTCATTAATACTTGGAACTTCATCATCATAATTTTCATAATGTTCATCATATTTTGAAGCAATATTTTTTTTATTTTTTTCAGCATTTATAATCTTATTTTGTACTCTTAATATATTTGTTAATTTTGGGTTTAACCGGTTTTCTTGTTCTTTTTCTTGACGCATGCTTTGATAACCTTGATTCGTTGGCACCAAAGACCACATGGTATTTGTAGGTGATGAACGCGGACGGCTTAGTATCTTTATACTACTATTATGACAATTCTTACCTCTACCTCTATTTTTTTTGGTTAATGATGGCATCTCTATATATTAATATTATAAAAAATTATATTACAATTCTTATATTTAGATGATTTACACCTAAAACCGTATATACTAAAAAATAATTATGCATACTATTAAAATGTAAGAATAATATATACAATAGTATAATGAGTGGTAAAGAAGAACAAGAACCTGTAATTGAAAAAACTACTGACATGGTTAAGCTTGATAAAAAAGGATGTTTGGATTCTCTTAAAGAAACTGTAAGTGACCAAGATTTTAAACAGAAAATTGGTATGTATATTTCATTTATAACTGAATTGTATCGTGCCTTAATGGGTTCTTTTTTAGTATTATTTGTTCCACAAAAATGTGGTGATCATATTTGTGCTATGAGTGACAATATTAGTACTGGCGAAAGCTTAAAAGACAGTGCATTTTCTTTTAATATCATTGTATTTGTTTTATTTTTACATATGTATTTTGCAGAATTACGTCGTGAAACAAAAATGATTGATTATTTACATATTAATCCTGAATTACCTAGAGATAATGATGCAGTTGGTGAAGCTTTGGTTAGATTACCCCAAGAGAAAAGAGAATGTATTTGGTTTTGGGATAAATATTATGCTAGAAGTGGACAACTTGCTATGGTCGGATATCTTGTTAATATGGTATTAAGTGGTTTGGTTATATTTGATAATTATTTGGATGATAAAACATTGACTGTATTTATTACAAATGGATTATTTATGGCATTAAAATTAAATGATACTCAAACCACTACATCTACTGATAAAAACATTTTCTTATCCGCATATTTAACAAGACGCATTCAATATAATGATGTTGACCCAGATAAGATGATTGACGCAGATAAGGTTGTTGAATTAGTTGATAATCAAGTATAAATCTTTATATTACACAAAAATATTATATTAAAAAATTGAATAAAAATATATTTATAATTTAATTATAAATATAGTCATGGAAAAGCGTATTAATAATAAACTAGAAACATATATTAGTAATTTAAAAACCAATATATGTAATAAAATTAACAGTTCTACAATTGAGGATAAAGAACAAGTAAATGAATTGTTGCAATTTGTATATGATTATGAAAGATTAACAATGGAAAAGGATGATTTTATTAAACGTAAACGTATCAAAAATGCGATACCAGTAACAAATAGATGTAATGCATTGCGTGCAAATAATGAACAGTGCACACGACGTAGAAAAGAAGGTTGTGAATTTTGTGGAACACATACCAAAGGTACACCACATGGGTTGATTCAAAATATTAACCAAAATAATGATAATACTAAGAAACATCAGGTATATGCAAAGGAAGTTCAAGGCATTGTTTATTATATTGATAATATTAAAAACGTATATAATACAGAAGACATTATGAATAATATTAGTGACCCACAAATTATTGCTACTTATGAAAAAAAGGGAGATGATATTATTATTCCAAAATTAGGGTTGGTATAAATTATTTATTAATTTTACGTGTTATATTTTCTTGTATGGTTTCCCCTCTATTTGTAGATATAAACTCAGTCATATCATTTGCTTTCTCTATATCTCCTTTATAATATTTAGATAAAATATCCATTAAATTCTTTTTTGTAATAGGTTTTTTTACAGTTTTTTGTGTATAACATAATTGTCCATCTTTAATATCTACACAATCTATTTCATTGTCTTTCATTATATTCATTAATGATGTTGATAATTCTTTTTTGTCGTTATTTCGCATAGTTTGTTCCTTTTTTAATGATCTAATTTCATTATCTAATTTTACCCATTCTCTTATTGTTTTTATTAATAATTCTTTAGTAGACATAAGTATTACTAAGATATATTTTTTATATTATACATATATATTAATAATATGTATTTTACAAATCCACGTAGTATTCAACAAAATAATAAGTTATATACTCAAAATCAGAATAAAAGTAAACCAACTATGGGGATGCATATGAATATAGTTGTAAATGCGGCTAAATCTACTACAAATATACAACCGTCACCTCCATCAGCAAAGCATGTACCTGATATTACATGGGGGAAATCTTATTGGTTCTTTTTTCATACAATGGCTGAAAAAATAAAACCAGAATATTATTTACAATATAGAAACCATATGTTTGATATTGTTAAAGAAGTATGCCATAATTTACCATGTCCTGACTGTGCTCAACACGCAACTAGTTATATAAAAAACATAAATGTAAATTCATTAAAAACGAAAGAAGATTTTATTATGTGTTTATTTGAATTTCATAATTCAGTAAATAAACGTAAAAACGTTACAATATTTACAGTAAATGAATTATTACAAAAGTATTCTAAAGCTAATTTCAAAAATATCATTAATTATTTTATGTATTATTATAGAATGGAATACCGAAGTATACGTATGATTGCAGATACTATGCATAGACAACGTTCTGCAACAAAAATTTTAAATTGGTTGCAATCTAATTCTAATTTATTTAATTTATAAATAATATAAAAATAATTCTTGGATAATAGTTATATCTATGCCACTTATTATTGCAGAGTATATTTGGATTGGTGGAAATAATTATGATCTACGTTCCAAGTGTAGAACATTAATGTGGGATAAACAAACGCCTATTAGTATTAATGATATCCCTCAATGGGATTATGATGGTTCTAGTACTAATCAGGCTAATGGTGACAATTCAGAAGTTTTATTAATTCCGGTTTCTTTATATAATGACCCATTTCGTGGTAGCGGTAATTATTTAGTCATGTGTGAAACTTTTAATGATACTAAAACCCCTGCAAAAAATAATAACAGGGCTAATTCACGATTAATATTCAATAACGATATTGTACAAAAAGAAATGCCTTTGTTTGGATTGGAACAAGAATATACTTTATTTCAAAAAGATAAAAAAACACCTCTTGGTTGGCCTGAAGATGGAGTTCCTGAAGAACAAGGACCCTATTATTGTGGGGTTGGCTATGATAATGCTGTCGGTAGACAAATTGCGAATGAACATTATAGATTTTGCTTGGATGCTGGATTAATTGTTTCCGGAATTAATGCTGAGGTAATGAAAGGACAATGGGAATATCAAATAGGACCTTGTCATTTAATGGATATTGGTGATCAAATGTGGATTTCTAGATATATTATGTATAGAATCAGTGAATTATATGAAATACATGTTTCGTTTGACCCAAAACCCATTGAAGGTGATTGGAATGGTGCCGGATGTCATGTTAATTACAGTACATTATCTATGAGAAGCGGGGTTGAAAATAGTATAGAAAAAACTGTATTTGGATTATCTACGAGTCATAACGATTTAATTAAAATTTATGGCGAAGGTAATGAACGACGCCTCACTGGTAAACATGAAACATCCAAATTAGAAGAATTCTCTTATGGTGTTGCCAACCGAAAATGTTCTATTCGCATTCCTATCAATACTATGGTTAAGAAGTCAGGATATATTGAAGATAGAAGACCTGCTAGTAATATTGACCCATATTTAGTTACAGCTTCTGTTGTTGATGTAACCCTTCTTAAGAATTATGAAGAAGAACCTGATTATGAAAATTCTATTGCGGAAATCAATAAAAATATTTTTCAAAATGAAAACATTAAATTAGAAAAAATAGAAGAATAATTATTTAACTTACATACTCATTTGTATTAATCTAAATCGGTTGTTTTACACATTTGAACATTTAAAAAGCCTATTTTTATCTTTGTATTATATATAAATGAAATCAAGTTTATATAAAAGACAAATTATTATGTTTATTGTAATGGTCATTATTGGTATTCTATTCAATCCTATGAACATATTAGCATATAGATTTTCAGACTTGTATATATCACAAACACTATTTTATGGTGGTTTATTAATGGCTTCAAATATGATGTGGGGACATGAAATTGTTCATTATTTATCAATGGGGCATTTTAATATGTTAGTTTTCTCTGTTGGAATTATTTTATCTATTGGTGTATCAATACTATTATTACGACAACAATTATTAGTTGATGATAAACAATGGTTAAGAAGAATGATTAGTCATCATTCTACCGCATTAACAACCTCTCATAAAATATATAATAAAACAAGTAATCCCAAATTAAAAAAATTAGCGAAAGAAATCATTGATACGCAAGAAAAGGAAATACAATTAATGAAATCTATGTTATAAATAATTGGTGTCTTTATGATTGCGTATATTAATATTTGCATGAATTAATGTCTCAATATGTTGTTAATTATACTTATCTAAATATAATTAGCAGTTATTTTACCACTTTCTATTGCACCTTCCATTGACAAGATATTTATACTTGTTTTTTATCAGCAGCTATCAGGTATATCTTTTTAATTTACTAGTTCTTTACCATTTTTGAATACTTTGCATTTGTATTGGGTTTCACTCACTCTTTCACATTTTTCATTGTTTTTATATTTACCAAAATACAACAGTTCTGGTGTTTTTGTTGAAGACATTATTACTAACCATGCCCAACCTAACAAACCACCTACCAAATATGCAATTCCACTTGTTATCCAATTATAACAATAAGGTAATTCTTTATATTCTGGATTAAAGAATTTATTCACTATATTTCCAATATTGGTATTATTATACCAATCAGCTAATATTAATATACTAAAAAACACTACAGTTGGCCAATTATATTTTACTAAATTTGTCCCTTCGTCGCTGCCTACATATATCATGTTAGATAGTAAGTATATAAAAGTAAAAATAATGATTGATGAACCTACCGGTATTTGAGATAATTCACTACTACCAAATGACACTATCTTACAAATTGGGTCTTGAATATCTACAACAGGTAAAAATGGTTTTATTAGAGAACTTATGATAATAATAACACCAATTGTAAATATTAATCCCATTAAGTAGACAATACCTTTTAGATCATTATTAAATATGGAACCAATTGTGAAAAAACAGACCAATATAAAAGGACATAGTCTCATAAATAAATATGTAAATGTGCTAATATTAATATCCATATTATTGATTATATATTTATAATAGATTATAACTATATAAATTATTTTTTTTGTTTAGTATTACATTTGAAATATTTTCTTTTTGGAATAGTACATATATTATCATCAGCAGTGAAATATTGTAAATCCTTGTTATTAAATTTGTTAATTAAATATCCCCACAATAAACCCATTAATCCAGATATTAACATACCTATCATAATATTCATTCCACTAAAACAATTGTTTCTGGTTAACCATATCATATCTGTCAATATTAATATACCTAAAAATACCAATAACAGTAGATTTGGTATTATGGAATTATTAATAGCCATTGTATATAATAAATAAAGTGTTGTAAAACAATACACTGATATACTTAATGGCACATTGGATATGTTAGCTATATGATTTATTGTTACAATATTACATAATTCACTCTGGTTAGAGAACATATTATCCTTTTTTGTTATACCATTCCCTATAAATATAGTGACTATTAAACTGATAAATAATCCTATCAAATATATTATTCCTTTAAAATCCATGTTAAGTAAAGAAAATAACAAAAAATAACAAACGATTAGAAATGGTGCAAAAAAATATAATAAACTTCTAATATTATTTATATCTAATTTCATTTATTCTAAATTTTATATTATATGGTGATATTATCCTGACACAAAAACATAATTAAATACATCCGTTATTTTAGATATGGGAATAAATTTTATATTGGAATTCTGTAATTCGTGTTTTTCTTGCCATTTGATAAAATCACGATTGTTCTCTTCAGGATATAAAAATGTTTTTATACCAGCACGAATACCACTATTTATCTTTATTGATAATCCTCCTATAGCTGTTACCTCACCACTTAAACTAATTTCACCAGTTATTGCTACATCATTACCTATTAATTTTTTGTTTAACAAACTATATATGGCAGTTGTTATTGCAGTTCCAGCAGAAGGACCATCTTTTGATATACTACCTTCGGGACAATGTATATGTAGACCTTGACATTTGGTTTTGGTAAAATACTTTAACCATTGTTCTTTTATATTATCATCGGTTAAACTCCATGCCAATGTTTTTGCTACATTCATACTTTCTTTCATTACATCACCTTGTAATCCAGTTAATTGTAAATCTAAAAATACGGATGATGGGAAAAAAGATGTTTGAATTGGAATGATTCCACCTAATCCTAGACTATTTGCCCATAAACCATTGATGATTCCTACTCTGGGTTCTCCATATATCTTTTTTTCAGTTATTTTTTGGTATTTTATTAGATAATTATTTTCTAGGTTCTCTAATGTCACTTTAATCGGTATACTATTTTCTATTTCTTCATTATTCTTCAATAATTCTAAATTTATTTCACCATATAAATCAAACATTATTTCTTTTAACTTTCTTACACCCGGTTCACTTGTATACCTAGTAATTATATGTTCTATTATACTATCATCTATGTCAACTACATTATCAAATCCCATTTTTGTGTTAATTTCAGGTATAATATACTTATGTATGATTACCATTTTATCTTCTAATGACAGGTTCTCAAACTTAATTCTATGAATGCGATCTAATAGAATTTTATCTATTAAGTCTGCATCATTATATGAAAATATAAACAGGGCTTTTGATATATCTATATCAATACCCGTAAAATATTTATCTTGAAATGAATCATTCTGTGTTGGGTCAATTAAATGGGTTAATATACCAATTATTTCTTTCCCGTTCTCTGTATTACTCACTTTATCTAACTCATCTATGTATATTATTGGATTCATACACTTTGTTTCCATTAATATGTCTACTATTTTACCCCATGTTGAATTTACATAAGTATATCCATGCCCTTCTAACGATGAACCATTACTTGAACCACCAACTGCTATAAATATAAAAGGACGAGTTGTTCCATCATGATTACATAAACAGTTTGTTAATCCTTTCTTTGCTAGACGTGTTTTTCCTATACCTGGAGAACCTTCAAAACCAAAACAATAACCGGATTGTTCTCCGTTAATCCATTGACCTATTATCTTCATTATCTGTTTTTTTGCATGACTATGACTATAGATTGAGTTCTCCAATGCATCTTCTATCTTTGTTGTCTCATTGTGGAATTCTATTATGTTTGTTTCTACATTTATTATATTTTTTGCATTTGTTATGTAATCTTGACAATGACTTAATGCTGTTATTGCTGTACATATTTCATACAACAATGAATAATCTATCGTTTCTAATCCATTTATATAATTTGTAATTTCCAAAATCTTATTGGTTTTATTCTCTTTCAATAAATACTTCTTTATATTTTTATCATTGAACAACAAATTTATTAACACATTGAGAACCCGTAATGGCATCTTATAAATACGTTCTAATAATAACGTTATTATACGTTTATTTAACAAAATCTTGTAATTTTTATTCATAGACCTTATTTCCAATAATGTGTATTTTCTCTTATCTGCGTCATTTATATCAAAATTTTTGGTAATAAAATTCTTGATTTTTTTAAAGTCCGCATTTATTGATTTTATAGTAGCTAATATTGGTTCTTCTCTGTATTTTCCAAATGGTATTCGCACTAATCCTTCCAAATATTGTTTTATTTTTGCACCAAATTCATCTGGTCTACCCTTTAATTCTTTTAATTTTATCATTGCCTTTTCTTTTACTGCATCCGGTGCTTTTAATATACAAATCTGTTGTTCTAATGATATTTTATTAGATTCATACTTATTTATCGTTTCGTTTGTATAATTTATATTATATTTTACTATATCCTTCATTTTATTACGAATCTTCCACGGAAAACTATTATAGATAATATCTTGATGGCATATACTATATCCGGTTGTACTATTCAATAAATCATATAACAAATAACAGATATATTCGGTTTCTTGATTATTATAAAATAATAAGTTTAATAACATACACCGCTGTGTATACATATCCATTTCTAAAAATTGGGTTGTTACGATTTCTATATTTGTTTGTTCTACTTTTGCTATATCCACATTTACTACATTTAATCTGGTTATTATGTCATTGTTTCCATAAACCATAATATCTTTTAAGGTTAAATTTGTTATTATGTTTGTTAATATTTCTTGTTCATCATCATCATATGTTTTTATAGCTTGATTCAATGATTCTATTCTATGATTTATGTATGAATTATTTATACATTCTATATGAATGTCATCTAATACACCTGTTACAATTAATGTCTTTCTTGTCTTTATATTTTGGATTACAATACGAATACTATTCGTTTTTTCTAATAATATTTTTGTATCATTATCTATGTCAAAACATTCATATGATTGGACAGTAAACATTTCTATGATTGATTCTGTGTTTTTATCACAACAAATTATTTCTGGTTTATTGTTCTCAAATGTATAATCACTCTTCCAATGAATTAATTTATATCCAATTGGATGGAAAAAACTTGTTATTAAATTATATTTTTCTTTTATAATTGGGTCGATTGGCATATCGTTTTTGAAATCTGTGCCAAAACTAATAAATAATAAATCTACAAAATTCTTTGTACCAAAACCACAGATTATCATTGATAATTTATCTATTATCTCTTGTAACCCGTTTATTAAATATTCGGTTGTTACTGCTTCATTATTTATTGTTTCTTCATATAATTCTTTATTTTTTACAAATAAATCTGTTAATATTGTTATTGATAGTTTTGAATCATTTTCACTAAATAATTCATACATTTTATAATGTTTTATTGATAATATTGTGTTTTGAATTATTTCATTAATATATTTTATCTTTTTTGTTATAAAAATTATTATACTTGTATTTGCGGTTTTGTCATTTATGTCATATTTTAATATATTATGACTATTCACCTTTTTTAATCTAATTGTATTCATCATTATATATAGTTATACTTATTTCTTGATATAATAACGGTCTAAAATAACATTCATAAATGATATAAACATTTTTTCATTATTATATTAACTTATCATGGGAATTCCTAGTTATTTTTCGCATATTATTAGAAACTATTCTAATATTATACGTAACTTCCGTTATTTCTCATGTACACCATTTCATTCACTTTACATGGACTGTAATTCGGTCATCTATGATGCTGTACATTCTACTGAATATAATAATCAAAATTGCGATGTTTATGAATCATTAGTCATTGATATTGTTATACAAAATATTGAAAATTATATTCATATTATTAAACCTACACATACTATTTTCATCGCATTTGACGGGGTTGCACCTTTTGCAAAAATGGTTCAACAACGAACTAGACGATGTAAAAATTCGTTTATTAACAATCATTATATCAAAAATAATGACATGAAATGGGATACTTCTGCAATTACACCTGGAACTCAATTTATGAATACTTTATCCAAGCGGATACAATACAAGTTTAAACACGCTGAACAAAATTATAATGTATCTAATATTGTTGTCTCTTGTTCAAATGAACCTGGTGAAGGGGAACATAAATTATTTGATTACTTACGCAAAAACCCTTGTTTAAATGAAACTATTGCATTATATGGGTTGGACTCTGACTTAATTATGTTATCTATTTTTCATTTGCAATATTGTAAAAATGTATATATTTTTAGAGAAGCACCTGAGTTTTTAAAACATTATTTTCCTATCACACCGGATAATGATAAAAATATGCCTTATTTTTTAGATATGAAAGTATTAACTAACAGTATATTGACAGAAATGAAATGCAAAGCTAATGATTATCACCGCATTTATGATTACATTTTTTTATGTTTCTTTTTAGGTAATGACTTTTTACCACATTTTCCATCCATGAATATACGTACTCATGGTATACAAATTATTTTAGATATTTATAAAAATCATATTGGCAACCGTAATGATAAATTTATTATTGATAAACATTTTAATATTCAATGGAATTCTGTTAATAAAATTATTAATGAACTCGCTAAAAAAGAACACGAATTAATAACAATTGAATATGATACACGTAAAAAAATAGGAAAAAGGAAATTTCCTACTAACACAGATAAGGAAATTGATGAGTATTTTCAAAATGTACCTATCATTTTTCGTCCTGATGAATTATATATTTCACCAAATGAACCAGAATGGGAAAATAGATATTATAAAACATTAATTGGGGGGGATGTTAATGAAACCAATATTAAAAATATATGTACGAATTATCTAGAAGGATTAGAATGGGTATTTAAATATTATTCTAGTGGGTGTCCTCATTGGAAATGGAAATATTGCTTCCATTATCCACCTTTATTAAAAGATTTGTGTAAATATGTACCACATTTTGATACTACATTTATTCACAGTAAAACTACTAATTCTAATAAACCATTTACTCCATTCACTGATTCAGTTCAACTTTCTTATGTATTACCATTCAATAATTTGGATTTATTGCCCAATAAAATTAATCACTTTTTAACTTCTAATTATCAACATCTTTATGCTGATAGAATACAATTTCAATGGGCTTTTTGCAGATACTTTTGGGAATCACATCCTTTACTTCCCGAAATATCTTTAGAGTTGTTAGAACAATGGGATATACAATTTAGAATGCATTTTGATAATATCAAAGCATAATTATATAAAAAAATCACAATTATAATAACTAATATGATTTTTAATAAACAAAACTGTGATAATTGTGTTTATCTATTTATCAATGATGGAATCAATGGGGTAAATAAAGTTTATGAATTATTAAGTTCATTTATTAAAAAATATGAAATTAACAATAATTTGAGTGAATATCGCACTGATACAAAAATGCTTTTTACAGTCTTTCAAAATACGTTTGGTAGCGAATTAACTAAAAATGAAATTATAGCTTCTATGGATAACAGTGACATGGATGACAAACAAGAATATGAAAACGATTTAACTGTTGTAGGAAATATACAATATGTATTAGACCATATTGATACTGTTGATTTGTATAATCCAGATAAAGATTTTAATTTAAGTTGTGCATATACATTTTCATATTTTAATAAAAAAAAAATGAGTTAAATCAATTAATTTATACCATGACTGCTGTTACTCAATTAGTATCTTCATGTAGAACCAGTATAGAATTCATTAATGCTAATATGACAGAAATTAACACTACTGTTACTGATACTGTTACTGATACTGATGAATAAAATAAAAAATTGATATTTTTATAACAGATTTTTTGTTAATTATTATTATGAATTCTTATTATAACGTTCTTAACTTGAAACAATATATTAATAATGAATCATTAAAAATTATTTCTAACTTTTGTATTAGTAATTTTGGTATATATATGTTATGGATTGGTATACATTATATTGCTGCACATTTATATGTATATTGGTGTGTTCCTGCTACACTTGTCGGCATTATTATGTCGCCATTTCTTGTTCCAGCACCACATTGTTATGGGTTACGATGGGCAGTTTATCACGGTGGTAACAGCATAAATGCTATGTGGACCATTATTAGTGTATGGCTACTTTCACATTTATTGCCATTAAAAACAGAATAAATATTTTAGATAAAAAGAATTAATTTAAATGTATATAATGATTTTTTACATTTATAACATTGATTGTAAAAAGTAAATAACGCATAGTAGTGTAATGTTGAGTAGTATGCGTGTGTTGGATATGTTGGATTTGAAGGGTTAGTGTGTAGGGTTATATATCGTTGTAGTCGTCGCTGATGGGTAGTGTTAGTGTAAGGTGGTT
>Ga0233450_10000303_pt1 | contig 58026 bp, 58 predicted proteins | sample 011ome_30_FD_189956 | JGI IMG/M metagenome (GOLD analysis project Ga0233450, IMG submission 189956) | Coastal salt marsh microbial communities from the Groves Creek Marsh, Skidaway Island, Georgia - 011501CT (spades assembly) | ecosystem: Environmental > Aquatic > Marine > Intertidal zone >... | reverse complement strand
CATCGCCCGCGACATGTTCAAGGGCAAGCTTGGGCGGAAATAGTGATTTCTTCCTACTCCCCCTTTGACGACCGGGAATCGGTCGATACTGCTGGCAGCGAACTGTCAGGAGCATCGCCCGTGCAAAAAGAACTCGACGCCTATCTTCGCTTCGGCTTCCTGATCCACGATGTGTCGCGCCTGCGCCGGATCGTGGTGGACCGGGCACTGAAGCCGCTGGGAATTACCCGTTCACAGTGGTGGGTACTGGCCTTCCTGTCGCGCCGCGACGGGATGACGCAAACTGCACTGGCGGCTGATCTCGACCTCACCAAGGTCGCGATCGGCGGGCTGGTTGACCGCATGGAGCAGGCGGGGTTTGTCGAACGGCGGGCCGATGAACGCGATGCGCGCGCGCGTCGCGTCTATCTTACTGACGCCGGGCAGACACTGGTCCGCGAAATTCGCAAGAGCGTGGAAGCAGTCGAAAGCGAAATTCTCGACGCGCTTCCCAAAGACGAACTTGATGCCGCCGCAAAGACGCTGGTCAAGCTGAAACGGCGACTTCTCGATCTGGTCGGCGGTATCGCCGACGAATAGCGGGCCACGCCCGCAGCTTTTTACCGACGGAGGAATTTGTGAAGGGACTTGAAGGAAAAGTCGCGGTTGTCACAGGTGGCGGACAAGGTATCGGGCGTGCGCTCGTGCTGCGCCTGGCCGAAGAAGGATGCAAGGTCGCCATCTTCGATCTCAGCACCGAAGCGGGCGAGGAAACCGCCAAGCTGGCCGGAAGTGCCACAGTCAAGACCTACCAGGTCGATGTGAGCGATTATGATGCCGTTCAGGCCGCGGTTGACGCGGTTGAGAACGATCTCGGCCCCATCTGGGCGCTGGTCAACAACGCCGGCTGGGACAAGGTGCAACCGTTCTTGACCACTACGCCCGATCTGTGGGACAAGATCATCGCGATCAATCTCAAGGGCAATCTCAACACGCATTTCGCGGTGGCCGGCAAGATGGCCGCGCGCGGCGGCGGGCGGATCATCAACATCGCGTCCGATGCAGCCCGCGTGGGCACCAGCAACGAAGCGGTCTATTCGGCCTGCAAGGGCGGGCTGATCGCCTTTACCAAGTCGATCGCCCGTGAACTGGCGCGCAAGGGCGTGCTGGCCAACTGCGTCTGCCCGGGACCGACCAACACCCCGATGATGCAGGCCACGCTGGGCGAAGGCCCGGAAGCCGAAAAATGGAAGGACGCGATGGTGCGCGGCGTTCCGGTGAAGCGCATTGGCGAGCCGGAAGATTATGCCGGCATGGTCGCGCTGCTCGCTTCGGACGATGGTTCCTACATCACCGGCCAGGCGATCTCGATCTCCGGCGGCCTGACGATGGTGTGATGGCCTGATGACCACGAAACCGACCATTCCTGCAGGGTTCACTCTCGCCAAGCCGACCAATCCCTATTGGGAACAGTTTGGCGATGTCTATGTCGACACCGCAGGATTGCGACTGGGTTGCGTGGTCCAGCCGCATCACTGCAACCCGGTCGGGAGCATTCATGGCGGCGCGCTGGCAAGTTTTGCCGACATGCAGTTGATGGCCCTGCCGGAACATACCGGGGCGCTGGGGGCGCACGCGCCGACAGTTTCGCTGGACGTGGATTTCCTCGCGCCGGCGCGCTGCGGCGACTGGGTGGAAGCGCAGGTGCGGATTGACCGGATCACGCGCCGCCTGATCTTTCTCAGCGCGCAGATATCGGCCGGTGGCTCGATCATCGCCCGCTCCACCATTCTTTACCGCAATCATGACAAGACAGGATACCCACTGACATGAGCGAACAATTCGAAGACATCATCTATGAAGTGCGCGGCCGCGCCGCGTGGGTCATCATCAACCGTCCCAAGCTGTACAACGCCTTCCGCGCGCAAACGATGGAAGAACTGATCACCGCCTTCAAGATGGCGGCGGACGATCGCAACGTATCCTCCGTCGTGCTGACGGGCGCGGGCGACAAGGCCTTCTGCACCGGCGGCGACCAGAGCGCCAAGGACGGCCAGTATGACGGACGCGGCATCGTCGGCCTGCCGATTGACGAATTCCAGTCGATCATCCGCGACATTCCCAAGCCGGTGATCGCGCGCATCAACGGCTTCGCCATCGGCGGCGGCAATGTTTTCGCCACGCTGTGCGACCTGTCGATCATGGCTGACACGGCCAAGCTGGGCCAGGTCGGCCCCAAGGTCGGCTCAGTCGACGCCGGCTGGGGCACGGCCTATCTCGCGCGCCACGTGGGTGACAAGAAGGCCCGCGAAATCTGGTATCTCAACCTGCAATATTCGGCGCAGGAAGCGCTGGAGATGGGCCTCGTCAACAAGGTTGTGCCCGCCGCCGAACTGGACGATGCGGTGAACGAATGGACCCAGATTCTGGGCGAACGTTCTCCCACGGCGCTGGCGCTGGCCAAGCGTTCGTTCAATGCCGACAGCGACAATATCCGCGGCATCTCCATGCTCGCGCTCAATTCCGTGAAGCTTTATTACGATACGGACGAATCCAAGGAAGGCATGCGCGCCTTCCACGAAAAGCGCACGCCTGACTTCCACAAATATGTGAAGTAAGGCCTGCTGATGTCCCAGCCGCGCCACCTGCAAGCAGGGGAACTCGCAAGGGTCCTGCCCCCCGGCGGACTCACGCTGGTTTCCTCCTGCTCGGCGGAGAGCGACCTGCTCGCCGCCGAGGTGGCGGCAGCGGGCTGCGCGCTGGACGACATGGCATTTTCCGGCATTTTCGTGCCCGGACTCAACCGCAAGGACTGGCGCGCTGGCGAACGCAGCCGGGTGCTGAGCTTCTTCATGACACCGCAGCTCAGGGAACTGGGCGACCGGCTGGAATTCCTGCCGATCTGCTATCAGGATGTGGTTGCGCTCTATCGCGCCCGCCGGCCCGCCGCCGCCCTGTTCATGTGCAGCCCGCCTGATGCGAACGGCAATTGCAGCTTCGGCACAGAGGTTTCCTTCATTGCCGATTTCTGGCGCGATGTCCCGGTGCGGATTGCGCATATCAATCCGGCCATGCCCCGCACCCCGGGCGATGCCGGCATCCCCTTCAGCGAACTCACCGCATATTATGAAGGCGAACAGGCGCTGCGCGGCACGCCGGATTCGCCGCCCGACGCGGTTTCGCAGCAGATCGCTGCGCATATCCTCCCCTATATCGAAGATGGCGCCACGCTGCAGACGGGGCTGGGCAAGATCCCCGATGCCGTGCTGGACGGGCTGGCGGATCGCCGCAACCTGCGCATGCATACCGGCCTGATCGGAGACGGCGCACTGCGGCTGGTGCAATCGGGCGCGATGGCAGATGGCCCGTCAGCACTGGTGGGCGTCGCCATCGGCAGCGAGGTGCTGTACGCCGGGCTCGATAACCCCCATTTCCAGTTCCGGCCGATCTCGCAGACTCACGACCTCAAGCTGCTGGGCACGATTGACCGGCTGGTGACCATCAATTCCGCGCTGGAGGCCGATCTGTTCGGCCAGGTATATGCCGAAATCACGCCCAAGGGCGCCATGTCCGGTCCAGGCGGGGCTAGCGATTATGCCCGCGGCGGGCGGCTGAGCCCGCATGGCCTGCGGATCATCGCCTTCCCGTCCACCGCCGCCAAAGGCACGGTCAGCCGCATCATATCGCCGTTTGCGGCCGGCGGGCCGGTTTCGCTCAGCCGTTGGGACGTGGACCTGGTCGTGACCGAACATGGCGTGGCAGACCTGCGCGGCAAGGGGTATGATGCGCGAGCCGAAGCGCTGATCGCCATCGCCGATCCCGCTCATCGCGACAATTTGGACAACACGTGGCGCGAAATCGCCGCCCGTCTGTAAATCGGAGAGGATAGTTCAATGGCCAAGCAGAAAGTCATCATCAGTTGCGCGATCACGGGCTCAATTCATACCCCGTCAATGTCGGAATATCTCCCCGTCACCGCCGCTGAAATTGCAGAAAGCGCGCTGGGCGCGGCGGAAGCGGGCGCGGCCATCGTCCATCTCCATGCACGCGACCCCGAAACCGGCAAGCCTGTGCATACGCCCGAGGATTTCAAACCCTTCCTCGACGTCATCAAGCAGAGTTCGAATGTTGTGGTGAACCTGACCACGGGCGCATCGCCTTACATGCCGGTTGAGTACCGTGTGAAGCCCGCTGAAGTGTGGCAGCCCGAAGTTGCAAGTCTCAACATGGGGTCCATGAATTTCGGCCTGTTCCCGATGCTTAAGCGGTACAAGGAATTCAAGCATGACTGGGAACCGGAAATGCTCGAAGGTTCGCACGACCTCGTTTTCCGCAACAGTTTCAAGGACATTCGCTACGCTCTGGAAACGCTGAACGCCAGCGGCGCACGCTACGAGTTCGAATGCTACGACACCAGCCACCTCTACAACTTGCAGTATTTCTGGCAGGAAGGGCTGGTGAAGGCCCCGCTGTTCATCCAGACCTGCTTCGGCCTGCTGGGTGGCATCGGTGCGCATCCCGAAGACGTGATGCACATGAAACGCACGGCCGATCGCCTGTTCGGCGACAATTACAAATGGTCAGTGCTGGCAGCTGGTGCCAACCAGATGCGCGTGGCCGCGATGGCCGCCAGCATGGGCGGCCATGTGCGCGTGGGACTGGAAGATTCGCTGTGGCTGGGCGCGGGGCAGCTGGCAAAGACCAATGCCGAACAGGTCACCAAGGTGCGCCAGATCATCGAAGGGCTGGGCCTGGAAATCGCCACGCCTGACGATGCGCGCGAAATTCTGGAGCTCAAAGGCGGCGACAAGGTCGCCTTCTGAATCCTTCACAGCATATTCAAGACTCTCAGGATCCATAAGGTATGAGCATTCCCCAACTCACCCAGTTTCGCATCGAACCCCAGGCTAACGGTCTGGTGCATTTCGTGTTCGACGCGCCTCGTTCGATGAACGTCTTTTCCAACGCCGCGATAACCGAATTGGGCATTTTCGCGGATTGGCTGAAGGACAGCGACGCAAAGGGCGTGATCGTCCGTTCGGGCAAGGCCAATGGGTTCTGTGCCGGGGCGGACCTGACGGAACTGGCCAAAGCCTATGAGATGATCGTCGCTGCGCGGCCGGAAGACCGTTTCGACATCGCCTTCAACCACTTCTTCCCGCTCAGCCATGCGATCCGCAGGCTGGAACGCAGCGGCAAGCCGGTGGCCGCGGCAATCGCCGGCGTGGCGTTGGGCGGCGGTTGCGAACTGGCACTGGGCGCGCATTACCGCGTTCTGGCCGACAGCCCGCGCGCCATGATGGGCCTGCCCGAATTCGCCGTCGGCCTGCTGCCGGGTGCGGGCGGGACTCAGCGCGTCACCCGCCTGCTGGGCGTGGAACGCGGGCTGGAAGTGCTGCTCCATGGCCGTAACCATTCCGGTCAGGAAGCCCTGGACGCCGGGCTGGTTCAACGCCTCGTGGCGGAAGGCGAGGAAGTCGCCGCGGCGGAAGAATGGCTTCTGTCTGCCGACGCCTGCTGCGTCCAGCCGTGGGACCAGCCCGGTTCTGCACCGCTGGCCCATGCCGATTATGCTGCGGTCATCGAACGCCACCGCGCGGCCGAACTAGCACAGATGCTGGGCCATGTGCCTGCCCCGCTGTCGATCCTCGAATGCGTCGAGCTAGGCCTGATGCAGCACATGGACGGCGCAATCCGCTCGGAAATGTCCGTGTTCTCCGCCCTCATCACCCGGCGCGAACCGCGCAACATGATCCGCGCTTCCTTCCTCGGCAAGCAGGCCTTCGACAAGGCGCGCAAGGCCGAAGCCATCCCACCTGCCGCGCAGGATGCTGCGGCCAAGGCCAAGGATGCCGTGGCCGCCACCCTCGCCGCCCATCCCGCGCTGGGCAGGGCCGGCTTCGGCAAGGTGGAGGGGCAGGCCCCGGTCCAGACCCGCAGCGCGCCCGGTTACTGGGCGGAAGGCGGCGGCGAAGGCGCGGCCGAAGCGCGCAAGGGGCTGGCCGCACTAAAGTCCGCGCTGGCGCCGATCGCGGCGGGGCTGTCCGATGTCGAGCGGCTGATCTTCGACCACATGCTCGTGCGCGAAGGCACCGTGCCCGCCTATCTGGGCGGCACCTATGGCATTCTCGACGAAGACTGGCGTTAGAGCGGGTTTCCGCTCCCGTCTGAAACGCGGGCCAGCAACGTCCCCTCGTTGCTGCCTGTGAACAGTGCAGCGAAGGTTTCCGGCAGCTGTTCCAGCCCCGCGCGGACATCTTCGCGGTGGGCCAGCAGTCCCTGATCGTTCCATTTGCCAAGCGTTTCGAGCGCCTCAGGAATACGCTCCACATGATGACGCGCCAGGAAACCCTCGATCCGGATACCGCCATAGATCAGGCGCATCATGTCGATCGGCGGAGCAGTGATGGCGCCGCCTGAATCATAGGCGGCGATCTGGCCGCACAGGATGATCCGCCCGCCCTGCCGCATCCGCGCGGCCGCCGCTTCCAGGATCGCGCCGCCGACATTGTCGAAATAGATGTCGATCCCTTCCGGCGCGATCGCGTCCAGCCGGGCGGGGATATCCTGCGCCTTGTAGTCGATCACATCGTCCACGCCGCATTCTTCACGCAACCAGCGCAATTTTTCCGGGCCACCAGCGATGCCGATCACCTTGCAGCCGAGGATGCGCCCGATCTGACAGACAATCGACCCGACCGAGCCCGCCGCGCCCGACACCAGCAGCACCTCACCCGCCCTGGGCTGCCCGATCGGCATAAGTCCGCAATAGGCGGTGACCGCATTGATCCCCAGCACGCCCATCGCGTCCACCGAACTGGTCCCTTCGGGGATCAGGCGATAGCCAGCGGCAGGATCGACCCATTGCTGGTCCTGCCAGCTGCCCGTGCCGAACAGCCGCGTACCGACCGGGAAATCCGCGTTGTTGCTCTCGACAATCAGGCCGAGCGCCGGAGCCAGCACCGGTTCGCCGATTTCCACCACCGGGTGATAGGAATCCCGTGCGCCGCTGATCCAGTTGCGAATGGTCGGCGCGCAGAGCAGCAGTTCCCACTGGACCAGCACCTGCCCCGACGCGCCCTGCCCACGACGGTCCGGGCTGACGCGATATTCGAAGCATGAACGGTCCACCGGCCCGGTGGGCCGTTTGGCCAGAAGCCATTGGCGATTGCTCATCATTGTCCTTTCAAGATCGGCTGGCCAATTACCCAGTCGCAGGGGCGAGCACGACCTGGAATTGCGAATTGCCTTGGCGCAGCTTCTTCACCTCGACATATTCGGGCGAGTGCCAGAACCCGTCGGCGGCTTCCATCGACGGGAAGCTCAACACCCCCACGGTGTGCCACGGCCAGTCGCCTTCCAGCAATACGGGCGGAATGCCCCGCCCGATCAGCTTGCCGCCGTGAGCGGCGATCAGCGGCTGCACTGCTTCGACATAGGGACCGAAGGCCTCTGCATCGTCAATCCGGGCCATGACAATCAGATATGCCCCCGCATCCTCACTCACCGAAACACGCACTCGCGAAATCGGCAATCTCGTTCATCGCTTCACCCGCCGCCTGCAGCATCGGAAAGAAGGGGAAGATGTGAATCTGGTCATCATAAAGCGACAGGCGCACGCGGCCCTTCGCCTCGGCAATGCTCGTGGCCATGCGCACGGAATCGTCGCGCAGTGCCTCAGTCGAACTGGCCATCAACAAAATGGGCGGCAGTCCGTGGTGCTGGCCCCACAATGGCGATGCCAGCGGATGATCGTGCGGATCGCGTTCGCCGATATAGACCGCACCCATGCCCACGATCAGTTCGCGAGCGATCAGCGGATCCGTTTCGATGTTGGCGCTGCCCCCTTCGCCAGCGAGGTCGAGCAGCGGCCCGATGCCGATCCCGCCAACCGGCAAGGCCAGACCACGATCTCGCGCGTTCATCAGTGTCGCCATGCATAACCCGCCACCAGCGGAATCTCCGCTCAGCAGCAAATTGTCCGCGCCGGTCTGAGCCAGTGCCCATTCATAGACGGCAAGCCCATCTTCTGCGGCTGCGGGATAGGGATTTTCCGGTGCAAGGCGATAGTCGGGCAATATGACCGGAGCATTGGTCGCCTTCGAAAGTCGGCCAGCGAACTCGCGATAAGCGTTGGCGGAACCCATCACATATCCACCAGAATGGTAATGTACGACCAGCCGATCGGCCCGCGCACCCGGGGCCGTTACTTTCAGGCACGGCACCCCCCCGCACTCCAGCGCCTCTATCGCAACAGCGGAAGGCAGTGGAATCTTGGCGGCCATGGCTTCAAACCCGGCACGCCATTGCTCGATCGGCGCGTCGGTCGCTTTAGGCGTTGCAGCCCGGAACATGGCCAGAACCTCAGCCTTTGCGGCTTCATCGCTCATTCTTGGGCTTCCTCTGCAACTTCGGTCGGGCCAGTTCCCGATTCCGTTTCGGGCAAGCTAGTCAGCACCTGACCGCTTGGCAAGGATTCGCCAAGTCCGAAAATGACTCGCCTTTTTTGCCTGTCTCGGGCTAGCAGGCGACGCAGCGAAACCCGGGATCTGGAGGAATGCATGGCTAGACGGCTTGAAGGCAAGGTTGCGATCATCACTGGCGCAGCGCAGGGGCAGGGCGCCCATGAAGCGCGCGCATTCATCGCCGAAGGCGCGAAAGTCATGCTGACTGACGTCAAGGACGGCGTGCTGGACCTGGCCGGGGAACTGGGTGAAGCCGCACGCGGAATGAAGCATGACGTGTCAGACGAGGACCAGTGGGACGCAGTTGTAGCCGAAACGCTCGCCGCCTTCGGCAAGGTCGATATTCTGGTCAACAATGCGGGCATCTTCGCCCCCGGCGCGGTGACAGAGACGACCAAGGCCAGCTACGTCGCCCACTTTAACGTCAACCAGCTTGGCACCTTCCTGGGCATGAAGGCCGTTATCCCGGCAATGAAGGCCAATGGCGGCGGTTCGATCATCAACATCTGTTCGGGCGCGGGGCAACGCGGTTATCCCGACATGATCTCTTACCTGTCCACCAAATGGGCCGTGCGCGGGATGACAAAGGGAACGGCGCGCGAACTGGCTCCGTTCAATATACGTGTCAATTCCGTTCACCCCGGCATCATCGATACGCCAATGATTGGCGGAACAGCGGGTGACGCCAAGCTGATGAAAGGAATCATCGCCTCCGTCCCCCTGGGCCGCATCGGCACTACGGATGACGTCGTGGAGCCGGTAATTTACCTGGCGTCAGATGCTTCCAGCTATGTCACCGGTGCGGAGATGACGATGGATGGTGGCACCGGACTCTGAGCCCGAACGCAACCTCAGATACGGTAGAAACGGGCCGCGTTGTCATGAAACAGCGCGGCCTTTTCAGTGGTTCCTGCATCGGCAGACATGCGCTTGAACGCATTCCACAAGGTCACATAGCTGCACATCGCCTTGTCGACGGGAAAATTGCTTTCGAAGGCGCAACGCTCCGCGCCGAACAGGTCGACTGTCGCATCGAACCATGGCTGCCAGGCCTGAGCCAGTTCCTGTGATGAAGGCGGCTTGGGGCGCTCGTGCCAGCGCGCACCGGTGATGATCATGCCCAGTCCGCCCGCTTTCACATAGACATTCGGGCAAAGCGCCAGTTCGGCCATCGACTCTCGCCACTGGGCAAACCGTTCTTCCTCGCGCCCTTCGTACCAACCCACACCGATGGGCGTACCATAGTGATCAAGCATGATCGGCAGGTCCGGCATGGCGTGCGCAAGTTCGGTCAGTTCCGGAATCTGCTCGTGATAGAGCATCGCCTCGAAGTGCAGGCCGCGCCGCTGCAACAGGCGAAGCCCCTCGCGATAAGCCGGGTCCGCCATCAGATATCGTCGCGCCGGACGCAGCACGATTCCATCAGGGAAATGGCTGTCATAGCTGACGCTGTGGCGAATGCCACGCAACCTGCCGCCTGACGCTGCTTCATGCGCGTCCAGCACAACACCGAGGTTATCCCCTAGGGTAAGGTCGGCATATGGCACGATGGCGGCACATGGCCGATAAGTCAGGCCTAGGGATTCGGCCTCATCGGCGACAGCAGAAACTTTTTCAGTTTCGCCAACGCTGCGCAGTTCCTCGGGGCCTTCAGTGCGATAGCCATAACCGGCCTGCACCAGGACCGTGGCCACGACATTGTGGCCGCTTGTCACATCTGCGGTCAATTCATCGAGAAGATAGGCATGGCCGCCTTCTTCCCAGAGATGATGATGCGCATCGATAATCGGCAGGTCCGGATCAAGCGGCTCTTCATTGTTCAGTGCAAGCCATGCTGGGTGCGGCGACGGGTAGCGGTACCGACCAGTAACATCGAGTCCCATCTGCTACGTCCTTTCTTGCGGTGGATTGACCGGGTCAAGTACAACCATCACCCTGCCCAGCATGCTAGCTATCGAACTGTTCAGATCCTTGGGTTTTTGCGCCATGAGCCATGTAATTATCATTTGGTTGATCGCTCCGACCATGATCGCCGCTGTCTCGTAGTGATTGTGACCCACAGGCCATTCACCCTTGGCCTCACCCATGCGGATCGCGCCGATCAGAATACGCACATAATCATCCAACAGATCCCTGATCTCTCCTTTAGCGACGGAGATGCTCGGCCAGATCTCAAGATAGAGCGATCGCGCCCAGTCCGGATTTCGCCGCGCAAAATCGGCCGACAGGTAAAGAAAATGCCAAACAAAATCGTAAGCGGTTGACTTTTTCTCTACCAAGCTCCTGTATTCTTCAAAAAAACGCTTCAGATGCGCGACCGGAACCGTTCGCGCGATTTCTTCCTTGCCTGAATAATATTCATAGATGGTGGAAATCGGGATTCCGGCTTCGGCGGCGATGTCGGAAATGCGCGCGGACGAGAGGCCGTCCCGCGCAAACACCCGCATGGCCGCCCGCAGAATTTCCTTTTCACGCTGGCGACTTCGGTCCTGCTTGCGTGTGCTTTCCGGCATGCACCGAGCAATCAAGCGGTCGATGCTATCTATCCATTCCGCGTCCGAAAACCCTTGTTTTATCAACGCCCCCTCCATGCTGAAATCGAGTCTTCCTGACCTATTAAACTCGAAAGGCTAGTCGAGAGGACATCGAAACAAAGCTTCTAGGGTAGTTAGGCATATTCGGATACAAACAGAATTGGAACCCGAAATTTCTTCTTGTTTTTGATCCAGCAAGATGCTCTGCTCAAATGCAGTCAAATGATGGGTGAAGAACGATGAAATGGAGACTGCCCGGCTGGGCCAGCCATAGCGGCGCTCTCTCATTGGGGAAGGGCGCGGCGGCAAGCGATCCTGGCGCGCGACAACTGGTCCTGGAACGTGTGGCGCGCTATTGCTGGGCCTATGACGAGCGGCAGGCGGACCTGCTAGAGGATTGTTTCACCGAAGACGGCGTGTGGGAGGGCAACGTGCTGGACAAGGTGCCGATCGGCCCCTTCGCCACGCGCAGTGCCATCGTCGACTGGCTGACAGGGTTCTGGCCGCATCAGCACGATCAACGGCGTCACATGCTGCTGAACAATATGGTGGAGCAAATCGACGGCAACAGCGCGACGACGCTGAGCTATCTTCTGCTGATGTCAAGCAACGGAGAAGCCTCGAAAATCGAATGCACCGGCTTCTATCGCTGCAGCTTGCGCAATGAAGGCGACGCCTGGCGAATTGAGCGGATGACCGCCTGTTTCGACGCGCCCTTCTGGCCCGGCGCGCTGGAGCAGTTGAGCGAGCGGGGCCGTCGTCGCCATGGGGTGCTTAACGGCTGATCCTGCCATGCATCTGCCTCTGACTCGCTCCTTCTGGCCCGCCACTGCAGACGCCGCATTGTTCGACAAGAACTGCGGCGACGTGCTGCACGAGGCAGCCATTCGCGATCCCGACAGGATCGCCCTGATCGACCCGGGTGACGACGGGGCCGCGATACGCCGCTGGACCTATGCGCAGCTTCTGCACGAATCCAGGCGTGCAGCCGCCTTGCTGGCGCCGCGCTTTCAGCCGGGAACACATGTTGCGTTATTCGCTGCCAACAGCGCGGAATGGGTATTCGCACAATTCGGCGCAGCCTTGGCCGGGCTCGTACTGGTTACCGTGAACCCCGCCAGCAATGCGGCTGAACTGGCCTATATTCTCAAACAATCGCGCGCGCGCGCTGTGCTGCACCAGAGCATATATCGCGGGCAGGAGCTTGGCGAACTGGTACGTGATGCCTGCGCGCTGGAAGGTCTGAAGCCGGAACTGGTTGTCGCGATTGATGATCCGGCGTGCTTCCCGGCCGAACCCGCAGATCCGGCAACGCTGCCCCGGGTGGAACCGCATAGTGCGGCGATGATCCAGTACACCTCTGGCACCACCGGCAATCCCAAAGGGGTGTTGCTGTCCCACCATTCGATTACCAATACCTCGCGCATCATGGCCGAGATCAAGGGATTGGGGCGCGAGACGATCAACCTCTCCGTCGCCCCCCTGTTTCACACTGGCGGCTGTGTGGGTGGGGTGCTGGGCGCGGTGCAGATGGGATCGACGCTGATCGTCCAGCGGGCGTTCGAACCGGAATTGATGCTGGACCTGATCGAAGCTGAGCGGGTTACCTATACTTTTGCCGTGCCCACGATGCTGATAGCCCTGCTGGAAGCGCAGCGGCTGCGTCCACGCGATCTGTCATCGCTGGCCATGGTCTTTTCGGGCGGCTCGACCGTGCCGGTGGAGATCGTACAGCGCACCGAACGAGAATTCGGCGTTCGCCTGATTATCGGTTACGGGCTGACGGAAACATCCCCCGCCATCACGCATACCCGCCCCGGCGACAGCCCGCGCGACATCAGCGAGACGATCGGACGTGCGATCCCGCTGGTTGAGGTCAAGATCATCGATCCAAACAGCGGCGCGATCCAGCCGGTCAATGAGCCAGGTGAACTGTGCTGCCGGGGGTTCAACGTGATGCTGGGCTATTACGATATGCCGGAAGCGACCGCAGAGGCAATCGACAAGGACGGCTGGCTTCATACCGGCGACCTGTGCGCAATGGACAATCGCGGTTATTGCCGCGTCACCGGCCGCCTCAAGGACATGATCATCCGGGGTGGGGAGAATATCTATCCGCGCGAGATCGAGGAGGTTTTGATAACGCATCCCGCAATTGCATCCGTCGCGGTCTTTGGCGTGGCGGACGATTACTGGGGCGAACAGGTCGCCTGCGCCTTCGTCCCCGCCATCGGCACACAACCGGATCCGGGCGAACTGGCTTCCTTTTGTCAGGCGCGACTTGCCCGCCACAAGACCCCCAAGTTCTGGTATTCGATGGCAGAGTTGCCACTGACCCTGTCTGGGAAGATCCAGAAGTTTGCCCTGAGCGCCAGCGCCGCAAAAGGCGACCTGGCTGCTCTTTGATTCTGCAAACCTCCGTTTCGCTTACGAACGGGGATTGCGCTTTTCCAGCATGAATTTATAGTATGCATTAAATTATGACGAGGATTGCCGGAAGCTCATGAATCACCCTGCCAACATGCCCTTTTCCGGTCTCAGGATTATTGACCTCAGCCAGATCTACAACGGCCCATACGCGACCTATCTGATGGCGCTGGAAGGCGCAGAAGTGATCAAGGTTGAACCCCCGGCGGGCGAACCGCTACGCAAGCGCGCGGTAGTGGGCGGCGCAGGCCTGCCGTTCGCCATGCTGAACGGTGCCAAACGGGCGATCACGCTCGACCTCAAGAGCGAGGAGGGCAAGCAGGCGCTCATGGAACTGGCGGACAAGGCCGATGTGTTGGTCGAGAATTTCTCGCCCGGGGTTATGGACCGGCTCGGGCTGGGCGCTGATGTGTTGCAGCAACGCAACCCGCGCCTCATCTATGCCGCCAGTTCCGGCTATGGTCGGGACGGGCCTTACAAGGCCTATCCGGCGATGGATCTCACCATGCAGGCCATGTCCGGCGCGATGTATGTCACCGGCTTTCCCGATCGCGAACCAGTGAAATGCGGGCCTGCCATCGCGGATTTCTTTGCTGGAATTCATCTCTACGGCGCGATCGTGACCGCGTTGTTCGAACGCGAGCGCACCGGGGTTGCCCGGCGTGTGGAAGTGACGATGCAGGATTCGATCTATGCCTCGCTCAGTTCCAACTTCGGCCTTGCCTGGTCAAAAGGCAGCGATGCCGAATTTGCTCGCACCGCCAACCGCCACGGCGGCCTCGCCGAGTGTCCATACAATGTCTATCCGACCGCCGACGGGCACATCGCGCTGATCTGCGCGCGGGACGAACACTGGCACCGGCTGGCCGAATTGATGGGCAAGCCGGAACTGGCGCATGATGAGCGCTACTATACACTGAAGGAGCGCGTCGCCCGGATGGACGAAGTGGACGCGTTGGTCAGCGCCTGGACCGCGACCCTGCAGACTGACGAAGTATTCGACCTGCTCATGAGCGCGCGGATCGCATGTGCCCCGGTTCGGACGCTGGATCAGGTCATGGTGGATGAAAACATGCTGGCCCGCGGATCGTTGATAAAGGTCGATCACCCCCAATATGGTCGCATCACGGTGCAGCAAACCCCATTCAGGCTGGACGGCGCGGCGCTGCGCGATCCGGAGCCGAGCGAAATGCTGGGGCAATCGACGGAAGATATCCTGAGCGAACTGACGGGACTTGACGCCACGCAGATCGCAAGGGCCGCCGGGCGCTGAACCGCAACCAGTGTGCCAGCACGAAAGGATTGACCCGGATCAAGGTATGCCGCCATGAAAGCCGCATAATACGAAATTGATTCGGTTTTTGGGATTGGATTGCGAAAGGAATGCACATGGCCCTCAAACGGATGCGCTTCGGCGCGTTTATCGCCCCTCACTTCCCCTCGGACGAGCACCCCAGCCTCGCGATGGAAGAGGATATGGACCGTGTCGTGCTGATGGAGAAGCTGGGTTTTGATGAAGCCTGGATCGGCGAACATCATTCCAGCGGCTGGGAAATCAACGGCAGCCCCGAACTCTTCGCTGCCGCTGTGTCCCAACGCACCAGCTGGATCAAGCTGGGCATGGGGGTAGTGTCGCTGCCCTATCACAATCCTTTCATGGTGGCCGATCGCATCCGCCAGCTCGATCACATCACCAGGGGACGTACCATTCTTGGCATGGGGCCCGGCTCGCTGCCCTCCGATGCTTATATGATCGGCGTGCCGGTGGCGGAATCGCGCGACCGGATGGAAGAGGCGATCGACCCCATCGTGCGCCTGCTGAACGGCGAGGTCGTCACTCAGAAATCCAGCTGGTTCAACCTGCAGGAAGCCCAGCTCCAGCTCGATGCCTATAATGACCATGGCGTGGAAATCGCCGCCGCCAGCCAGGTATCGCCCACCGGCGCACTGGCTGCGGGCAAGCATGGCCTGTCGATGCTGTCAATCGGCGCCACTTCAGCTGGCGGCTTCAATGCCCTGGCTAAGAATTGGGAAATCGCCGAAGAAACTGCGGCGCAATATGGCAACACCATGGATCGCAACGGCTGGCGTCTGGTCGGACCGGTGCATATCGCCGAAACGCGGGAAAAGGCGCGCGACAACGTGCGCTACGGGCTGGAGCGGTGGATCAATTACATGGCCACCGTCGCTGCGCTGCCATTGGCACCGCCGCCGGGCGTGGACCCGATCGACTTCATCATCGACACCGGGTTTGGCGTGATTGGTACGCCCGACGATTTCGTGGCGCAGATGGAACGCCTGTCCGAACAGTCGGGCGGGTTCGGCTGCTTCCTCAATCTGGACAACCACTGGGCAGACTGGGCGGAAACGCGGCGTTCCTATGAACTGATCGCCCGCTTTGCGATTCCCAAGCTCAATCGGCTGAATGACCTGCGTCACCGTTCGGAAGAATTCCTGCGCGACAATCACCCAAAATTCCGCGGCGAACTGGACGATGCCGTAAGGGCCAAACTGGAAGCCTATGCCAAGGAAAAAGGCAGCGACAAACTCTCACCCGATATTTTGGCGCACTACAAGACCAAGGCCTAAAAGTAGCCGCGGCGGTGACGCGGTGGAACTCACCGCGCGCCGTGGACGCGGCCCAAAGCCAGCGCCTTGACTAGTCGAAATGAAAGAGAGACTCAGATGATCCGAGCTGAAGATGTGGCCTATCACACGCCAGTCGATGTCCAGTATGACTGGGCGGAAACGAATTTCTTTTCATTCGTCGTGCCGGAAGCAAACCTGACCGGATGGATCTATACGATTGCCCGTCCCGCCGCCGGCGCCATGGTCTGTGACATCGAGGTAATGGATCGGATCGGGCGCATCACGCTGGAGACGCGCTATTTCGATTTCCAGCAACACCTGCCCATGCCGGAGAAGCTGGAGGATTTCACGCTTCTCAACGGCCTCAGCCTGAAGACCGCCAACGAACCGCGGGACTACATGATCGATTATCAGGGCACCGATGACACCTTCTTCAAGCTAAAGGTCGCCGGGGTGATGGAACCGTTCGACATCCACGATCCGGCGATGGACCCGCTGGCCTCGACCGACCCGAACAAGAGCGGCTTCGGTTCAGCCTATGCCAACCACTTCGACATGACTGCCCATGTAACCGGCAACGTGCGCATTCGCGGCAAGGATTATGTTGTCGATTGCGTGACGACGATGGATCACAGCTGGGGGCCGCGCAACGAACGCGGCATGAACCCGATGGGCTGGATCAATGGCAACTTCGGCACGGACTGCGCCTTTTCGACGATCTGGACACTGGACCAGTTCAAGAGCGGCTGGGACCAGTTCGGTCTCGCGCATGGCTATGTGCTCGTCGATGGCGAGGTGCGCGGCCTGACTGGGGGGCGGATTCGCGCCACCAGCCGGCAGGGGTCGTTCCCCATGGGCTATGAAGCGGTGGTGAGCGACGCGCAGGGCCGCGAATACAGCTTTATCGGCACCACGGTAAACCAGACGCCTTGGGCCTGCTACAGCAACATCATGGCCATCAACACCACAGTTCGTTGGTTCCATCAGGGTCGCGAAGGCTATGGCCTCGCCCAAGAAAACTGGCCGCTTGACCGGCTGAGCGGCAAAGGACTCGCCTGAGGGCGAACGACAGAAAGGCAAATCATGAACGCACACTTCGATTACAAGCATCCCTTCCTGGCGGGCGAGGTCAAAAAGCTCTTCATCGGCGGTGAATGGATAGATGCCGTCTCCGGCGAAACCTTCGACTGTGTCGATCCTTCGCGCGGTGCATCAGCTATCAAGGTGGCGCGCGGCGGAGCGGAGGATATTGACCGTGCGGTCGCCGCCGCCCGTGCCGCCTTCGAAGGCGAATGGTCGAACTGGAGCGCGTTTGACCGGCAGGCGCTGATGCTGAAGGTGGCTGAGGCGATCGATGCCCGGTTCGAGGAACTCGCCCGGCTGGAATCGATCGACATGGGGGCACCGCTGGCCCGCACCGGCTTGTTTCGTCGCTGGATTCAGCAGACCTTCCGCTATTACGCAGCGCAGGCGATGAACACCAAGGGGGACATTTTCAACAATTCCGTCCCCGGAAATTTCATGGCCTATTCGCACAAGGCGCCAGTGGGTGTGGTGGGCGCGATCATTCCGTGGAACGGGCCGATGATCACCCAGTTGTGGAGCATCTGCCCCACCCTGGCGAGCGGGTGTACGCTGGTGCTGAAACCTGCGGAAGAAGCGCCACTTTCCACGCTGATGATGGCCGAGATCCTGCATGACGCGGGCGTTCCGGCCGGCGTCATCAATGTGGTTCCCGGCCCTGGCCCCACCGCAGGGGCGGCGCTGGCAAGTCATATGGACGTGAACAAGATCAACTTCACGGGATCGACGCTGACCGGTCGCAAGATCATCGAGGCCTCCGCGTCCAACATGAAACGCGTGGCGGTGGAGCTGGGCGGCAAATCGCCCGATATCGTCTTTGCCGATGCCGATCTCGATGCCGCGGCTACCGGGGCCGCCATGGCTTGTTTCACCAATACCGGCCAGGTCTGCTTTGCGGGTACACGCCTGTTCGTGCAGCACAGCATCTATAATGACTTCGTCGAGCGGGTGGCCGAAGTCGGACGCAAGCTGAAAGTCGGCCCGGCGCTGGATGAAGCGAGCCAGCTTGGCCCGCTCGCTTCGCAGGCGCAACTTGACCGCGTGAAGGGCTATTTCGAAATTGCTCGCCAGGATGGCGCCCGGCTTGTGTCGGGCGGCGAACCGCTTGACGTTGATGGCGGCTTCTTCGTTCCTCCTACCGTCTATGCCGATGTCACGAATGACATGCGCATCGCGCGCGAGGAAATCTTCGGGCCGGTGCTGGCGGCCATTCCCTTCGACACGGAGGAAGAGGCGATCGCCCTTGCCAATGACACCGTATATGGACTTGGCGGCGGGGTATGGAGCCGCGATGTCGGTCGAGTCCACCGCGTAGCGCACGCTATCCGCACCGGCATGGTCTGGGCGAATTGCTACGGCGTCACGGACCCGGCGGTCACCTTCGTGGGGTCCAAGCAGAGCGGTTACGGCGTGAAGGGCGGGCCCTATGCGCTGGACGAATTCCTAGCCGCCAAGACTGTCTGGCTCAACCTGGGATAAGGTGTTGCTCATGACTGAGGATGCTGGCGAGCTTTGTGACGCGATCATCATCGGCACCGGGTTTGCCGGGGTCTACGGGTTACACAGGATGCGCGAGGCAGGCTTTCGCGTCATCGCAGTGGAAGCGGGCGATGATGTCGGCGGCTGCTGGTACTGGAACCGATATCCGGGCCTGCGCTGCGATGTCGACAGCCTGGAATATTCCTATGCCTTTTCGGACACGTTGCAGCAGGAATGGCGGTGGAGCGAACGCTATGCCCCGCAGTCCGAAATTCAGGCCTATATCAAATTCGCGGCTGACCGGCTGGGCCTGCGCCCGCATATCCGGTTCAACACGCGCATCGCCAACGCGCTTTACGATGATGTGGCGCAGGTCTGGACCCTGACCAGCGAAGCGGGGGACAGCTTCCGTGCCCGTTATATCGTGATGGCGACGGGTTGCCTTTCCATTCCCAACAAGCCGAAGATCAAGGGGATCGAGAACTTTAAAGGCCAGCTGGTGCATTCGGTGCAATGGCCGGATGAGAAGCTGGATCTTTCCGACAAGAACGTCGCGGTAATCGGCACCGGTTCGACGGGCGTGCAGATGATCCCCCTGCTGGCGCAGGAAGCCAGGCATCTGACAGTGGTGCAGCGCACACCGGCGTTCTGCGTGCCCGCGCGCAATCAGCCGTGGAATGACGCGCGGATCGAATACTGGCGCCAGAACTATCGTGATCTGCGGACCATGGCACGCAATACTCGCGCCGGGGTTCTGCATGAATATGGCATGCTTCCCGCTGCCGCCGTGCGCCCGGAAGACCGGATCGCCGATCTTGAAAGGCGCTGGGTCAAGGGCGGGCCGAATGTGCTCTACGGCTTCAACGACCTGCTGGTGAATGAGGAAACGAACCGGCTGGTGGCCGATTTCCTGCGCGGCAAGATTGCAGACGCCGTAAATGATCCGGAGATCGCGAAAAAGCTGATGCCTTATGAATATCCCGTGGGCACCAAGCGGGTCTGTGTGGGAACCGATTATTACGAAACCTATAACCGGGACAATGTCTCGCTGATTGATCTGCGCAGCGAAAAGCTGCAGCAGATCGAGAAGGATGGCATCCGCACGGATGATGGATTCTATCCGGTCGACGTACTGATCCTGGCCACGGGATATGACGCGATGACCGGCGCACTGCTGGCCATCGATATCTCCACCACCGCAGGCAAATCGCTGCGTGCCGAATGGGGCAAGGGCCCGGAAACCTACATGGGCCTTGGCATTGCCGGATTCCCCAACATGTTCGTGGTGACCGGCCCCGGCAGCCCGTCAGTATTCAGCAATATGGTGCTGTCCGTTGAACATGACATGGACTGGATTGCCGACTGCCTGACCTTCCTCCGGGAACGGGACTGGCCCACCTTCGAAGCTGATCCAGCGGCGCAGGCGGCATGGATGGACCATGTTGACGAAGTGGCTCGCCATACGCTGTTGAACAAGGCTGCAAGCTGGTATCGCGGCGCCAATGTGGAAGGCAAGCCGCAGAAGTTCATGCCCTATGTCGGTGGGGTCAACACCTATCAGGCGCGTTGCCGCGAAGTTGCGCAAAACGGTTATGAAGGTTTCCTGGTCGGCGGCAAGGCGCTGCAGGACGGGAGAGAGCGGGAGCTTGCCGATGGCTGACGGGCGCCTCGCAAGGGTCGCACCGGATCTGCGCGCATTCGTCGAATTGCTGCCGGACCTCTCCCGCCTTGATGTCCGGCTGGGTGAGGTGCGTAGTCTGCTGGCAGGTGAACCCGCGCCGCTGGGTGATGATGGCGAAGTGATGACCGAGGAAGTCTTCATCCCGCGCGCCGATGGCACACAGCAACGCGCATTACTGCTGCGGCCAAGCCGGTCGGCAGACACCTCCCTGCCCGCGCTGCTGCATGTCCATGGCGGTGGCTATGTAGCGGGGACCGCTGACCGCGATCATGAAATCGCACGCAGGGAAGCACTGGATCTGCAATGCGTGGTGCTGGTGCCGGATTACCGACTGGCGCCCGAACATCCCTTTCCTGCTCCACTGGACGATGTGCTGGACGCATGGCGCTGGCTCCACAGGCAGGGCATTGACAGCACACGGGCGGCCATTCGCGGGGTCAGCGCGGGCGGCGGGCTAGCCTACGCCGCCGCCCTGAAGCTGCGCGAAGAGGGCGAGATCGCGCCTTGTCTGGCCGTGCTGCTGTTCCCGATGCTGGATGACCGCACCGAAAAACACCCACATAATGGCGTGTACGTCTGGACGCATGACAACAATGTCTATGGCTGGGATTCATATCTTGCCGGGGTTGACCGCGCCAACCCGCCACCGCTTGCCGTGCCGGGCCGGGTGGACGATGTCTCCGGCCTGCCGCCAATTTACCTCGCCACCGGTTCGATCGATCTGTTTGCGGGTGAAAATCTGGATCTTGCGCGCAAGCTGATCGATGCCGGAATCGCGCTGGAACTGCACTCCTGGCCGGGCGCCTATCACGGCTTTTCGCTGGTCCCCTGCGAAGCCGGGCGCGCTTATGAACAATCTGCGAGGGCCGCGATGGCGCGCACCTTTGCCCGTGACGACAATGGAGAAGCCCGATGAAAGCCTGGATGATAACCCAAGCGAAAGCACCGCTTGAAAAGTTCGAGCTGGAAACGCCGCAGCCGACGGGCAGCGAAGTGGTAGTCGAAACCGCCTATTGCGGAGTGTGCCATTCCGACCTGCATTTCTGGAAGGGCGAATACAACATGGGCGGCGGGAAGGTGATGAAGCTGGCCGATCGCGGGGTCGAACTGCCACGCGCGCCGGGCCACGAGATCGCCGGGCGCGTGGTTGCCAAGGGTCCGGATGCGGTTGGCGTCGAAATCGGCGACATGCGCGTCGTCTATCCCTGGCTCGGCTGCGGTGACTGCTATTACTGCAATAACGGTCTGGATAACTGGTGCCGCACACCCAAGGGCATCGGTGTGGTGCGCAACGGCGGTTTCGGCAGCCATGTGGTAGTGCCGCACCCGCGCTATCTGGCGGATCCGGGCAAGGTTGATCCCGCGCTGGCGGCAACCTACGCCTGTTCAGGCCTGACCATCTATTCTTCGCTCAAGAAGGTGATGCCGCTTGATCCCGATGCCCCGATCCTGCTGATCGGTGCGGGCGGCCTGGGCCTGATGGCGGTCGAGATGCTGAAGGCCATGGGTCACCACAACATCGTGTCAGTCGATATCGACCCGGCCAAGCTGGCGGTGGCGAAGGAAAAGGGTGCCACCACTGTAATTGACAGTTCCAGCGGCAATCTGGCTGAAATGGTGACGGAGGCGGTGGGCAAGGTTCCGGCCGCGCTCGACATGGTCAATAATGATCACACCGCCCGCGCCGCGCTCGATTGTCTCGACAAGGGCGGGAAGCTGGTGCTGGTAGGGGTTGCCGGGGGCGAATTGGCCATCTCGCTCGCCACTATGATCTTCATGGGCTGGACGATTTACGGCAATCTTACCGGAACGCCCCAGGATCTGCATGATGTGCTGGAGCTCGCTAATTCAGGCAAGCTGGCCCCAACCCCGCTGCAACGTTGCCCCGCCGATCAGGCCAATCAGGCGATGATCGATCTCAAGGAAGGCAGGGTGACCGGCCGCGCAGTGCTGGAGTGGGGCTGATACCAGCCTCACTCAGCTGACAATCGCAATCAGAAGATTTCAAAGAGAGCGGCGGCACCCATGCCGCCCGCGATGCACATGGTGACGACGCCATATCTGGCCTTGCGCCTGCGTCCTTCGAGCAGGATATGCCCGGCCATGCGCGCACCCGACATGCCATAAGGGTGCCCGATGGCGATTGCGCCGCCATTCACGTTCAGCCGTTCATCTGGAATGCCCAGCCGGTCACGGCAATAAACGGCCTGACTCGCAAATGCCTCGTTCAGTTCCCACAAGTCGATATCGTCAACCTTCAGGCCAAAGCGCTGAAGCAGTCTGGGCACGGCGAAAACCGGCCCGATCCCCATTTCCGCCGGGTCGCAGCCAGCTACCGCCATGCCGCGCCAGGCACCGAGCGGTTCCATGCCGCGCCGTTCGGCTTCCTTTGCTTCCATCAACACCATGGCAGACGCGCCATCGGAGAGCTGCGAAGAATTGCCCGCCGTCACGAAGCGGCCCTGCTTGATACGCTGGCCGTCAGCGAACACCGGCTTCAGTGCGGCCAGACCTTCCAGTGTGGTTTCAGGACGATTGCCTTCGTCATTGACAAGACGAATGCTGCGGCTTGAAACCTCACCGCTGTCCTTGTCCTTGACCTGCATGACCGTTTCAAGCGGCGCGATCTCGTCAGCAAAAATTCCCGCAGCCTGCGCCGCAGCAGTCCGTTGTTGGGAACGCAGGGAAAATTCATCCTGCGCGTCGCGCGATACGCCGTATTTCTCGGCTACGATTTCGGCCGTCTCCAGCATCGCCATATAGGCGGCGGGCATGCGCTCTGCCAGTTCAGGGTCCCGAGTGCGCGGCGCGGAAGCATAGTAGTTGCGTACCAGCGAAACCGAATCCAGACCACCGCCGATCGCCGCGTCCAGCCCTTCATTAATGATGAAATTGGCAGCCACGCCAATCGCCATCACACCTGAAGAACAGGCGCGGTCAACAGCCATACCAGGCACGGTTTCGGGCAGCCCCGCATGCAGCAATGACTGTCGGGCGATGTTCCCGCCCGTGCTGCCAACCTGCATCGCCGCGCCCAGCACGACCTCGCCAATCTCGCCTCTATCAAGCCCGGAACGCTCCAGCGCCGCCCCGATTGCGTGACCGCCCAGCTTCTGGGCCTGGGTGTCGTTGAACGCCCCGCGAAAGGCCTTGCCGATCGCAGTGCGCGCAGTGGAAACGATGACGGCTTCGCGGGTCATCAGGCGTTGCGCCTCAGGCTCATATTGAGCGTGGAGGATTTGACCTCGATCACCGGCATACTGGCGATCTTCATGAGCTTGCGCACCTGTTCCAGCTCGGGCGTCGAAAGCAGCGGATAGCTGGTCTTGATCGGACCTGCGGCGCGCATCTTGGCGACATCGGCGTCGGGCAGGAACGCGCGGTAGATCAGTTCGTCCTCATCCTCCGTGCCGTACTGCTTCTTGATGTCATCCAGCGTCGGTTCTTCTGGCGGATTGGCCAGCACCTCCTTGGCGCGCGGCGATGCCATGATCTTGTCCATGACCTCAGGATCCACCGGAGCGACCGGCTTGCCGTAATATTCAGCGGCATACTGGATCACTTCGTCTGGCACAGTGCCATAACGCTTCCCGGTCACGACGTTGAGCACTGCCTGAATGCCGACCAACTGGCTGAACGGCGTTGCCATGCCCGGATAACCCATATCGCGGCGCACGGCGGCCACTTCGTCAAGCACCTCATCCAGCTTGTCCATCATGTTGTGATTGGCCAGCTGGGCCTTGAACGTGCCCATCATGCCGCCAGGAATCTGGTGTTCGATCGAAAACACGTCGTATTCGGCATACTGGTTGACCAGGAACCCTGCCGCCTTGCCGACTTTCTCGAAATGATCTGCCACTGGTGCAAACAGTGATTCATCCAGGCTGTGCGTATGGCCCTTGAGCAACACGTTCTTCGCCATGACTTCAGTCGAGGGAACGGACGGGCCATTGGCCATTGGACGGCTGGCGGTATGAATCACCGAAACGCCGAAATCAATCGCGTCGAGATAGGCCTTGGCCGACATGCCGAGCAGGTTGTTGGAATGCATTTCGATCGGCTTGCCGCCTGCTACCTTGACCAGCGCGGGGACCAGCGTGGACAGCCGTTCACGCTCCAGCACACCAGCAGTATCGTACAGCAGGATGGAATCGACATTGGGGTCAGCCGCCAGAACGGCTGCCTTCTGGATAAAGAATTCATCTGTATGCACAGGCGAGAGCGCGAACATGATAGCGGCGGCGACCTGCGCGCCGTTTGCCTGCTTGGCCTCCTTGGCCAGGCGCAGCATGTTTTCAGTGCCCAGCAACACGTCGTAGATCCAGAACGAGCGAACACCATGCGCGCACAAACGTCGCACCCACAGGTCCATCATCGCAGGCGGCGTGATGCCGAAGGTGACATTGGCGTTGGCACGCAGGCCAGCACGCAGCGGCGTGTTGGGCATGGAGGCGACCAGCAGGTCCAGACCCGACCAGTAGTCTTCCTGGCAGTGGCGAATAAGGACATCCATCTTACCGCCACCGGTCAGGTCGATGATCTTGAAGCCGGTCTTGTCAATCAGCGGTGACACGGGCAGCGCCATGCCAGTCCGCATGCGGATTCCCCACAGGCTCTGTTCCCCATCACGCAAGGTTTCGTCGAGAAATTCGATATGGGCCATTGGCTCAGCTTCCCATCTTCTTGTCATATTCCGGCAGGCCCTTGTCTTCGAGCCAGCGGGTCGTGATCTGGTTGTGCCGGAAATCGGAGTGACCAACGATAAAGGCAGCCGGTGCTGTCAGGCAAACGCTAACTTGTCTCTTGCTGTCCGACGACGAGAGCGAAAAATGCAGAGGTTCAAGTCGCAGGGCCAGGCTCAGCGCTTCATCTCCACAAACTCAGCGATCTGAAACAACTTCAATATGGAGCGACATCTCGTCTCACAAAGGACCATGCGACATTTGCGATCTTCCGCCATGGAAGAGTCGCTCACTGCGTCCGCCGCTGCCGCATGAAATTCCACGTTCGGACTTCCGCTCGCCCGGCAAACAACGGAGGTTAAGTTGACAACGCCCCTTCTAACGCCACCATTTTTTCCGTGACGTCCTGCCGATACCGGGATTGAACATGTTGAGCGGGTCCAGCGCATGATAATGTTCCACTAGTGCTGGTTTGGCTTTATAAAGATGGCCGACATTATGTTCGGCAGGATATTCTGCTCCCCGTGTATCCAGCATCCTTTCCATTTTCAGTTTGAATCCCGAAAGGTTGGTTCCCTTCCGCACGATATAGTCCTGGTGGAAGACGTGGCAGAAGAAATGCCCATAATGGAGGGCATGCGTGACAGCTTGCGCCAGCTGGGCAGGAAGGGTTTCGAACCAGTCGCCATCATTGCGAGGCAAAGCGATGTCCAACGCGACTATGTCCTCGACTTCATCGGGGTGCAGCGCCCGATAACGGACGGCTGCCCCGGCAACCGCAAACCGTTGCAGGAATGCGGCCTCGGCCTCGATATCCGTGCATTCGAAATATTCCAGGGATTGCTGACAAACTGCGGCAGCCAGATATTCCTGTGTTTCGGGGATGCCTAGCCCGCTGGTTTTCAGGATCAGGTGATGTTCGAACCGGTCCCGGTAATGCAGCAGGCGCGCGGGCAAATGGTTGGGAAACAGACTTGCCAGCGCCTGTAAGGCCCGGTCGCCAAGGCTGGATTGCCCGGTTAGCATATCGACCAGCCGTTTTGCGCCGAACAGTAATGGCAGTCGGTCAGTCCCCAGATGGCGGATCGCGAGGAATGTATCCTTGCCGTAACGGGTTGCCATATCGAACGCATCGCGATGCACATATTCACCTGAAATGGGCAGCGTGGCGCAATTTTTCAGAATGGCCCGGCGCAGCTCGGACAGGGCGGCAGTATCGTTCGTTCCAATGTAAAAAGTTCGTGTTTCGTGTTCTTTGGCGAAGGTATCGATTCGGGCGGCAAACAGCACGATCTTGCCAGCGCTGCCCGACGCTTCGAACAAGCGCGAAGGATCAGCATTGAACCGGGCTGGTGACGCCGCGTCAACCATGCGGACGTGCGTGCAATAATCCTGATCGGATGCGCGCCGGTTTCCCGACGGGACAACGTCCGTGGCGCTGAAATCCCCCCGTTCGACCTTGCTCAGGATCGTTTCGACATCGCCGCCCAGTGCTATTCCAAGGTGGTTGACCAGATGGAGGTGCCCCCGTTCGTCAAACGCGGCGAACAGCGACAGTTCTGTATAGGCTGGCCCGCGCCTGACAAGCGCGCCACCCGAATTGTTGCAGATGCCACCGAAAACGGACGCGCCGATGCAGGACGAACCGATGACGGAATGAGGTTCCCGCCCAATCGGCGCCAGCGCCTTTTCCAGATCGTACAGCGTGGTTCCGGGCAGGCATATGACCTGCATGCCGCCGTCAATAAGGTGCAGCCCCTTGATGCGCATCGTGTTGATAATCACCACTGGGCGGTCATATTCGCCATCAGGGGTGGAACCGCCGGTCAGCCCGGTGTTGGCAGCCTGGGGTATGACGATGACCCCAGCTTCCATGCAGACGCGCAGCACCTGCCATTGTTCGACCAAAGAACCCGGGCGGACGACCGCCAGGACAGGCCCTTCACCAACCCGATATCCCGTTGTGAAGGCGCGCGTGCGGGATCTGGAGGTGAGCACATGCCGCCAGCCGACGATGGAACGCAGGCGTGACAGCAGCGCTCCCGTGTTCGCCCGGTCTGCCGTGACAACAGGATCATTGAGATCGATACCAATATCGATGTCGGTCGGCAAGGTGTCCCGCATTACAGCTCGTTACGCGCCATGCGCCCGGCAATGTGATCTGCCTGACGCAGTGCAAGGGCCACAATCGTCAGGGTGGGATTTTCCGCCGCGCTGGTCGTGAACTGGCTGCCGTCCGAAACGAACAGGTTCGGCACCTCATGCGCCTGACCCCATTTGTTGACCACGCCATCGGCAGCCTTCGCACTCATCCTGTTGCTGCCCAGGTTGTGAGTCGATGGGTAAGGCGGCGTCAGGATGGTGCGCTTTGCACCGACTGCTTCGTATATGGCGCTGCCCTGCCTGAAGGCATGGTTCCGCATGGCAACATCGTTGGCATGATCATCATAATTGACATGGGCCACCGGCATTCCGAAGCGATCCTTCACATCGGCATTCAGCGTGATGCGGTTGCTGGCCTGCGGCATGTCTTCGCCCACCAGCCACATGCCGGCCATATGGTCATAGGTGTCGAGCGCCGAAGTGAATTCCCGCCCCCAGCCGCCGGGGTTCAGAAACGCAGCCATGAAAGGCAGGCCCAGGGAAAGCGTTTCCATCTCATATCCGGCCACAAACCCGCGCGACGGATCGTGACGGGCTTCATCTTTGATGATGCCTGCCATTGTGGTGCCGCGATACATGTGCACGGGCTTGTCAAACACGGCGTAGACGGACCCGGTCATATGCCGCATGTAATAGCGCCCGACATGACCGGCCCCATTGGCAAGGCCATGCGGAAACAGGTTGCTGTGAGAATTGAGCAGCAGCCGCGGGCTTTCGATGGAATTGCCAGCCACGGCCACCACGCGCGATTTCTGGCGCTGCAATACACCGTCCTTGTCGGCGTAGATCACGGCCGCAACCTTGCCGCTGACATCATGCTCGATCCGGATAACCTGGGATTGCGGGCGCACTTCCAGGTTTCCGGTGGCCTCGCCCTTGGGAATTTCGGTGTAGAGCGTCGACCACTTGGCACCCATCTTGCAGCCTTGGAAGCAGAAGCCCAACTGGCGGCAGCTCGTACGCTCGTCGCGCGGTTCGCTGTTGATGGACATGTTACCGGTATGGAATTCCTTGTAACCCAGCTTCCTTGCGCCGGCGGAAAACACCTTGTAATTGTTATTGCCAGGCAGACGGGGGATGCCATTTGTGCCGGTGGTCCCCATGCGAAATTCAGCCTTGTCGTACCACGGTGCCATTTCCGCGGCATCGATGGGCCAATCGAGCAGATCTGCATTATCGACCGAACCATATGTGGAGAGCGCTTTCCATTCGTGCTCCTGAAAACGGAGCGACGCGCCGGCCCAATGTGTTGTCGACCCGCCCACTGATTTGACGATCCAGGCAGGCAAGTTCGGGAAATCCCGGGCTACCCGCCAATCGCCTGAAGTCGTTCGCTTGTCCGTCCATGCCAGTTGGCCGAAGCTTTCCCATTCGTCGTTGACGAAATCCGGAATCTCGTTGCGCTTGCCCGCTTCCAGACAGACGACTTTGATGCCGCGCTGGGCCAGTTCGTTGGACAGAGTTCCCCCACCGGCGCCGGAGCCGACGACGACCACAACACTTTCATCATCGAGAGCGAATTTGTTATCCATTTTTCAGTCCCTTTCGCTCACTCTCAGCTTTCCAGCCAGTCCAAGTCGTTGAAACCGCGTTCAAGGTAGCCGCCATGTTCGAAAGATGATCCCTCGTAACCGAGCAAGGTCCACACCACCTTCTGATTATAAAGCGCGGTCACCATTCCTGCGCGGACCTTGGCGAAAAATGGCGTCCCCTCAATTGCTTTTAAGGATTGCACCCTGTCGCCTTCCGCCACGATATCGACATAGCGTTTGCCAAATTTCTGCTGCGCCACGGTGTCGAGCAAGGCAGTCCCTTTTTCCAAAAGGCCGGATGTATCGCCCGCCTCCATCAGCTGCCGATCAATGATTTCGATGGCCGTCGCATAATAGAGATCGGGAATCCGATCATGCGGGTAGATGTCTCGCGCTATCGCCACCAATGTCGCTGCCGAATCGGGTGAAGCGACAGTCTTCAATACCGGGGCACCGGCCTGGGCCTTAGTCGCTAGGCCGGCGATCATGACCGTCCCTGTTGCGCTACCTAGGAAGGTCCGGCGAGTCAGCGGCACTTTTTTGTTTACCAACCGCATATGCATCCTCTCAATTTTTATATTGTTATGCGTAGATCATTCGCCCCACAAATCGACGCTTAAGTCATTGATATCTTCCGTGACGCTGTAGAAATTCGATCTTGTAGCCATCCGGATCAACGACGAAAAAGAAGCGCGCCATCAATGCCCCCTCACGGAAGAATTCCTTGATCTCGCCAACTTCGATGTCGGCTTTGCCCAATCTTTCATGCTCTGCATCGAGGTCGTCGACTGTCACCGCGATATGGCCATAACCGCTGCCATGACTATAAGGCTCTGACTGATCGTGGTTTATCGTCAACTCGATTTCATAGTCGTTTTCTGAATTACGAAGATAGACGAGGGTGAATCCATCAAATGGAAAACGATTTGATATATCGAGATTTAAAGCATTTTTGTAAAATCTGACAGATCTTTCTTCGTCAATTACGCGAATCATTGTGTGAATAATTTTTGCCATTTTCTCAAGACCTGTAGTTATTTCAATTTCTGATTTTTCTGAAACTTCAAGATTTCCGCGCGCTTCTTTGCATCCCAACGCAATTTGCTTTTTTCAATGCCTCCGAATAAGCAAAGTTCTTAATTTGACCGGCGGGTCGGCCATAAATCCGGTGGAGAGAAGAGCCAACGCGTGTCTCACCCTGCTTCAGGCTGACGCAGCCTCCGCATTGCTTGGCAAAGTAATGAAGCCGGGATCAGTTTCTGCCAACGCGCTGGAAGCGAGGATTGGCATGCATACGGCGGACATATCAAAAATGGACAGGTGCTCTTTCGGCATTCGCAACAATCCTCTCACTGTTGCCTGTTCCTATAATGCTAAAAATCGAATCGCTATCGATTTTTAAAGGTGTTGTCGTGACCTGCCCCATCAGGGTGGTCCAGCGGTTAAGTTAGAGTTCCGGCGAACATGGTCGTCCTGGTGGACTGACCGGAGCGCAGCGTAGGTCAGGCCGGTAGGACGAGGCAAGATCGTTTCTGGGGCTGGCGGCTTGTAGCCGAGCGAGCTGTGCGGACGCAGCGTGTTGTAATGCTGTCGTCAGCGTTCGATGAGGATGGCTGCCTCCCTAAGGGTGTAGAAGATTTCCTCGTTGAGCAGCTCGTCCCTGAGCTTGTCGTTGAAGCTTTCGTTGTAGCCATTCTCCCATGGCGATCCGGGCTCGATTTAGAGCGTCTTCACGCCGATCCTGCCCAGCCAGTCACGGACGGCATGGGCGGTGAACTCGGCACCATTGTCGCTACGGATGTGATCGGGCGGGCCGTGCCGCTGGAACAACTCGGTGAGGATAGCAAGGACGTCATCGCTCCTGAGCTTGCGTTGGACATGGATCGCCAGGCACTGGCGGCTGTGCTCGTCGATCACCGTCAGCATGCGGAACGCCCTCCCGTCATGCGTACGATCAGCCACAAAGTCGTAGCTCCACACGTGGCCAGTGTATTGCGGACGCAGCCGTATGCATGATCCATCGTTGAACCACAGGCGCCCGCGCTTGGGCTGCCTCTGTGGAACCTTGAGCCCTTCGCGGCGCCAGATCCGCTCGACAGATACGCGTGGGAAGACCAGTGGGAATGCTATTTCAGCCCCAGCGCAAGGGTCTATGAGTTCCTGAAAGGACATGAGCTCTTCCCGCGCCGCAAGGGATGCAGTCGCGAAGGCAGGCTGCACTTCGTTTCGTCTCCCAACCCCATGAGCTCTGCACGGTTCGTGGAAGTCCATGACGAACTTTCACTTTCCCTGCTTCAGGCGAGGCTCAATGAGCTGGATCTTGGGGTCGCTTTGATTGAGTGGCATTGTTAAATGTCGAATAGCCCCTAGTTTTCTAGACGCCTGCCGCTTTCAAAATCTGCTGCCGTTGGAACTCGACGGGAGACGGCATCCCGTTTCTGACCTGCTTGCGGATTTTAGGCTATAGCTTGCGCAGGAGAGCGGGCTTGAGACAACACTAGGCTCATTATGATCAACTTCCCGATCTACCCACGTCTCTTCGGCTTAGCTGGGTTGCTTCCCCAACTGCTTTGCCTCTTGGCACTATGGTGCGGCCCTACCGATTGGAAGTGGACAGCGCTCGCAATTAGCTATGGCTATACCGCACTAATTTTTAGCTTCTTGGGTGGTCTATGGTGGGGACTGGCATCAGCCGCTGTGGCCCGAGGCAGCTTCGTTCCGCACTGGGTATGGGTAGCAGCAACGCCCCCAGTCTTCTTGCATTGATCACTTATGTTCCGTGGGTTCTTCGCTGGCCATGGCCTAAGCCATCCCTAATAGCTCTAGGAGTAATGCTACCTTTGACCCTTTTGGTAGACCAGCGTTTGGTGCCCATCAGTCCGCCTTGGTGGATGAGGCTGCGCATAACCCTGTCTTTCTCCCTCGGAGTAATGACCATTCTTGTCGCTTGGGCTGCTTGAAGGTGCAGGCACCCTCTCCCTAGGGGGTAGTAAGCTGCTTCGGTGCGCCAGCATTTATACGAAGCAGCCCGCCGTTAACCCGCCCCCCCGGGGGGGGTAAAAGGTTTCGTAGTGGTGGGATAGATGGTGGGACAAATGATTTTGGATAATATAAACCGCATTTAAACGTCGTTTTTGGCGGACTCCGTCTCCGCCATCGCCTGCTGATTCCCGTCAGCGCAGGCAGATGATAATCAGCGCCGTGCAGGCGATCACTACCCAGGCGTCGAATGCATGGCGCAGCAGGCGCGGTGCGCCGCGCAGTTCCATGAACTGGAATCCGACCAGCCAGACCTTGGCAAAGGCAGTGATGAGCACGCCCGCGATCGCGAGCCTGACGTCGCCCGATCCGCCTTGCGCGGTTTCGCCGAACCACCAGCCGATGGCCGTGGCGATCATCAGCAGCGTCCATGCGATGGTGGCGGGACGGACTGCCAGGCGGGAGGGGGAGGAGGTCTCGTTCATGGCCGGTCAGATCAGATAGAACAGGGCGAACAGCACGATCCACAGCAGATCGACCAGATGCCAGAAGGTCGCGCCGCTTTCGATCGTGCGCAGCGCCTTGCTGTCCAGCCGCTCACGCCTGCTCACCCGGCGCAGCGCGATCAGCACGCCCAGCCCGATCAGCACGTGGAACAGGTGAATTCCGGTGAAGACGAAGAAATACATGAAGAAGTCGTTCGTGGCCGGGGTGATGCCATGGGCGATCTTGATGCCCCATTCGAGGCTCTTGTTCGCGACGAACAGCACGCCGGTGAGGATAGCCAGCGCGAATTGGAGCGCTGCCCTCCGGGCGTCCGGGCCGCTGCCCGATTGCACGCTTTCTCGGCAGCGTTCCACCGCCGTTGCCACCAGCCATGATCCAGAGAGCAGGAGCAGCGTGTTAAGCACCCCGATCCACAGTTCCAGCGATGCTCTCGATTGCGCGAAGACCTGCGCCTGATCGCCATTGCCCAGCGCGATCAGCACGAAGAATACAGTGAAGACCGCAAGATCGCCCGCCACGAAACACCAGATGCCCAGTTCGCCAGGCACATGGGGTTTCGTGCGCTCGCTCGCAGCGCTGGAAACTGCAGTATCGGGGCTGGTCATGTCATGCACGGGTCGCGCGTTGATGCGTCCGCCGCTCAGCCACGAGCACTTTCGGCGCCCTTCAGAATGCCCCAGCTCATCACCAGGATCCACAGGAAGAAGGCCGTGAACGGAATCCACAGGGCGACAATCCCGCTCCATGAAAAAATCCCGCTCTTGAAGAAAAGAATCATCAGGCCCGGTGCATAAAGCACGGCCGCCCACAGGTTGAAGAACGCGACCCAGCGCGGGAAGGGTTCTTCCCCTTCATTTGCAAATAGGATGGGGAGCGCGATCACCAGGCACCAGCCACTGAAGACCGGCACTGAAAACAGCGCCAGGAAATAGGCAAAATCGATGAGCACCTGGACGACCCTGGGGTCATATTCGTCAGGCCGGAATGACATCAGCGCCCAGCTGAACGCCACCAGTACGGCCACCGCCGTGCCGCAGGCTCCGAACATCAGCTGCAGGTAAGAGAAGGCAGGCGCTTTTTCGAACCGGCGCGTCTGTGCCGCAATCCCCGCCGCGAGCGCGCCGAACAGCGCGAAGGAGAAGATCAGAAAGACTGATCCGATGCGGATCGCAACGACGTGTTCCGAAACCCGACGGGCAAATTCCGCGGCCGTGTCGTCAGGCGACAGCAGCGGCGGCAACATGCCACCCAGGATCATGCCGCCGATGATGAAGAAGGTGACGGCCGCCACCCCTGACCATCCGCAAAAACGCATCGACCTGTAGAACAGGTGATCCTTGCCACTGTGCGTGTCGCTGCCGTTCATCCCCGTTTTCTCCCGAAATACCCGTCAACGCCGGACCGTTGCACAGGATTCAACATTATGTTCAAATGCGGGTCTATCTTCCGCATTTTACCTGCGCAAGGCCATTGCGGATGAAGGCTGGCCACCGGTCACAACCCGAAACCGTAAATTGCATGGACCGCGGTGGTTCGAGCCGCGACGGTGCATGTCTGATTCTGTTGCCGCAGCACCGATTGCACGGAAGATATGCGGCATGATCGCCCAGACCATCCAGCTTGCCCTTGCCCCCGTGTTCTTGCTGGTGGCGATCGGCAACATCATGAACATCCTGTCGACCCGGCTTGGCCGGATCGTCGATCGTTCGCGCCTGCTGCTGGACCGCCATGCCGAAACGCAGGGCAGCGATCATGACGCGGTAGTGCTCGAAATCCGCTTGCTGGACCGCAGGATCGAGCTGGTGGGGCGCGCAATATTGCTGCTGGTCGTGAGCGGCCTGATCGTTGGGCTCGCGGTGGCGCTGCTGTTCGTCGAGGAATTCCTGGGTGTCGATCTCCAGCAGCTGGCGGGTGCGGCTTTCATCCTCGCCATTTTCCTGCTGATGTGGGCGTTGCTGCTGTTTCTGCAGGAAACCCGCAAGGCGGCGGCGACCCTGCGTATTCCCGGCCAGTTTCTGGAATTGCACCGGGACATCTGACCGGTCCGGCGCAATGCGCGTTCAGGCCAGCAGCTTGGGTCCGTGTTCGCGGATCGAACTGGCGATCATCGGTTCCATCATCGTCAGCATGAACGGGAGGTCGACGGTAATCGTCACATGATCGTCAGCAATGTCGATACCGCACGACACCGTCTGCCCCATCGCGGTGATGACCAAGTCCATCCGGTCCTCACCTGACCAGCTGGTATCGACATTCGCCATGCCGCCGGGCACGAAGCTGGCGATGTCGGCGGTGCGGTCGCGCAGCCGGGCGCGGACGTCTGCGCGCGAATGCGCATGAGGCAGGGTGATTTCCATCTGCGGGCTTGTGGCAGGCAAATGCCCGGCGGAAAAGGGGAATTGGTTGCTGCCATCCCCCGACGCGCCAATTTTTCTCGCTTCCCGGAGGGGGGCGCTCTATTCCCGCCGCGAACACAGGAGCGGACAGCATGGCATTTCAGCCGCACTTCAAACCGGTTCCCGGCTTTGGTCACGTTATCGAAAGCTGGCAGGAATGGTGGCGTGCCGCGGTGAAGGGCACGGTCGATCAGGCGGCGGTGATCGCGTCGCGGCGCGAGGAGTGCCAGCTTTCGTCGCGCTATCTCTTCATGCTGGCCATGTCGGCGGGCATTGCGGTGCTGGGCCTGTTGCTATCATCGCCCGCAGTGGTGATCGGCGCCATGCTGCTGTCGCCGCTGATGGGGCCGATTATCGGGCTGGGCTTCGCGCTTGCCATCGGCGATGTCCCCTGGCTCAAGGAAGCGGCGCGCTCGCTCGCCGTCGGCACGGTGCTGGCCGTCTTGCTGTGCGCGCTGGTGGTGTTTGCCTCACCCTTGCAGACGGTGACGCCGGAAATCGCCGCGCGTACCCGGCCCAATCTGTTTGACCTGCTGGTGGCGCTGTTTTCCGCGCTCGCCGGTGGCTATGCCATGATCCGGGGGGGCGCGGGCACGGTGGTGGGCGTCGCCATCGCCACCGCCCTGATGCCGCCGCTGGCGGTGGTCGGCTTCGGCCTTGCGACGCTCAACTGGACGGTTTTTTCCGGGGCGCTGCTGCTGTTTGTGACCAATCTGATGACTATCGCACTGACCGCGGCGGTGATGGCGCGGGCTTACGGGTTCAGCAGCCGCCTGTCGGAACGCAACACCTTGCTGCAGATGATCGCGATCGTGCTGAGCTTCGTGGCGCTGGCCGTTCCGCTGGGTATTTCCTTGCGCCAGATCGCCTGGGAAGCGCAGGCTTCGCGCGACATCCGCGCGGCGGTAGAGGGCGTGTTCGACGGAAAGTCGCGCCTGTCGCAGATCGACATCAATTTCGATGCTGAACCGTTGGCGGTCAGCGCCACCGTGCTGACCCCCGAATTGCGGCCCGATGCAGAGCAGTTGAGCGCGTATGCCATCGCGCGTCGCCTGGGTGAAACCGCCGAGGTCGCCATCACTCAATATCAGGTCGGTACCGGATCGAAAGCCGCCGAAGAGGCAGAGCTGGCCAAGGCGCGTGCGCGCGCGGAAGCCGACCGGGAGCGGGTCGAACAGCTTGCCACGCGCCTTGCGCTGGTCGCCGGGGTGGATGAACGGGAACTGGTGATTGACCGGGAACGGCGCCACGCCATTGTCGAGGCCAGGCCGATGGCGGGCGCTGGCTTGCAGGTCTATCGCGAACTGGAACGGCGGATTTCCGCAACCGAGCCGGAGTGGCGGATCGAATTGCGCCCGCCCGCCCGCCCGCTGCCGGCGGTGAGTTTCGCAGACGGCAAGCCGACCGAGGCTGGCCTGCAGGCGTTTGACCTGATCGTCTGGGCCGCGCAGCGAATCGATGCCCCGGTCGTGCTGTCCGGGCCTGAAGCGGAACGGTCAGCGCTGGCCACCAGCCTTGAGAAGCGGGGGGTGCGGGTCAGGCAGGTTAATGGAAACGGACAATCAGGCATGGTCAGTGCGGCCTGGGGAATGCCGGACGGCTGACGGCAAGGTAGAGGAGAGAGACGATGGCTGTTGAACTGAGAGTGCTCGCCTACGGGGCGATCCTGCTGCTCGTGCATATCGTGCTGGCGGGTCATTTCAAGACGAAGCAATATGGCATTGGCTGGAACATGGGCGCGCGTGACGAGGAACTGCCGCCGATGAATGCGGTCGCCGGGCGGCTGGCCAGGGCGCAGGCCAATTTCATGGAGACCTTCCCCATCGCCATCGTCGCACTCGGTGGCGTGGTGCTTGCCGGCAAGACCAGCCAGGTGACTGCGATGGCCGCCTGGGTCTGGCTTGGCGCGCGGGTGCTTTATCTGCCGCTTTACTGGGCGGGCGTCCGCCGGATCCGCACGCTGGTGTGGATGGCGGGCACGATCAGCCTGCTGGTGGTGCTGTGGGCGTTGGTTTCAGTCTGACGTTTCAGGCGGCGGCCAGCAGCTGATAGGGTTCGATTTCCCCGGCAAGGTAGAGCTTCTTGGCCTTCGCCCGGCTGAGCTTGCCCGAACTGGTGCGCGGCAAGGTGCGCGGGGGCACCAGTTCGACCACGCAGTTCATGCCGGTGATCGCGCGCACCTTGTCGCGGATTTCCTCGCGCAGGGCGATCCGCTTGTCCGGGTCTGAGACGCGGCAGTGGACCAGGACCGCAGCGGTTTCTTCGCCATTTTCGGTTTCCATGGCAAAGGCGGCGATGTCGCCATGATTGAAGCCGGGCAGCTGTTCCACTGCCCATTCGATATCCTGCGGCCAGTGATTCTTGCCGTTGATGATGATCATGTCCTTGGCGCGGCCGACGATGAACAGATAGCCATCGGCCATGTAGCCCATGTCGCCCGTGTCCAGCCAGCCATCCACCAGGCATTCGTCAGTGGCTTCGGGATCGCGGAAATAGGAATGCATGACGCTGATGCCCCTGCACCAGACCTTGCCGATCTGCCGGTCTTCGCGGGGCAGCCCGCCTTCCCCCCGGATTTCGACGTCCATGTCACGCACCGGCTTGCCGCAGTTGACGATGGCGCGATAGCGCGCCGGGCGCGACAGATCGCGCGGGGTGCCGGACAATCGTTCCTCTTCCACCAGCTCCACCCGGATGCCTTCGCCTGGTGGCATGATGGTGACGGCCAGCGTCGCTTCGGCAAGGCCGTAGCTCGGCAGGAAGGCGCTGGCCCGGAAACCTGCATCGGCAAAGGCGTTGACGAAGCCCTGCATCACATCGGGGCGGATCATGTCCGCGCCATTGCCCGCGATTCGCCAGCGCGATAGGTCGAAGCGTTCCGCCACATGGCTCTGGCTCGAAATGCGGCGCGCGCAGATGTCATAGCCGAAGGTGGGCGAATAGGACAGCGTGGTGCCCTTGTTGCGGCTGATGAGGTCCAGCCAGGCCAGCGGGCGGCGCGCGAAATCCTCGGTCTTGAGGTAATCGGTCGAAACCTGGTTGGCGATAGGCGACAGCAGGCAACCGACCAGCCCCATGTCGTGATACCAGGGCAGCCAGGAAACGCAGCGGTCATCGGCTTCCAGCTTCATGCCATGGCCGTGCCCTGCCAGATTGTTCAGCAAGGCTTCGTGCGTCACCGCCACTCCGTGGGGGAACCGTGTAGAGCCGCTGGAATACTGCAGATAGCAGATGTCGCCGGGGCGTGCTTCGGGCAACGCGTAATCGGGGGCGAACTCATCCGCCAGCTCTTCCCAGGCGATCCCGGCGCAGCCCTGGCGGGCTGCAGCTTCACCGGTCATTTCGGCGATTTCGGCGGGATAGAATAGCATCGCCGGATCGGAACTGGTCAGCTGCACCGCCAGTTGTTCGATATAATTGGCCTTGCCGCCAAAGCTGGTCGGCAGCGGCAGCGGCACCGGCCAGGCCCCGGCGTAGATCGTGCCACAAAACAGCGCGGCGAATTCCGGGCCGGTTTCGGCGATCAGCGCGATCCGGTCCCCCGGCTTGATCCCGCGCGCGATCAGGCGGCGGGCCATCGCCAGCGCATCCTCGCGCAATTGCGCATAGGGATAGGCGCGCTGCAAATTCCCTCTCGGATCGTGGAAATTGAGGCCGCGATTGCCCTTCGCCGCATAGTCGAGCGCCTCGCCAAATGTGGCGAAGTCGGAAAAACGGCGGGGCAAGGCGCATTGATTGGGTGTCGGTTCAAGCGCGGAGTCAGTCATGTCTCTGTCTGCAACCTATTGTTTTAATATGTTTCCAGCTCGCATTCAGCCGATGCAAACATGCACGGGGCAGGCGCCGGGCGAACCGGCCTCTACCGCGAAAGGCTCCCCATTCCTATGCGAGTGTGGCACGAATATGGCCATGAATGCGATGCCGAAGGCCCGAAGCGGGCGCAAGCCCCGCCCCAAACCCCCGCTTGACGAGGCACGCCTGCAGGAAATGGCGCTTGCCTACGTCGCGCGTTTCGCCACTAGCGCGGCGCGTCTGGAGGCCTATCTGGCGCGCAAGCTGCGTGAGCGCGGCTGGGAAGGGAAGGGCGCGCCCGATCTCGTCGCGTTGAGCGCGCGTTTCGCCGAACTGGGCTATATTGACGATGAAAGCTTTGCCCGCGCGAAAGCAGGCGGGCTGCTGCGACGCGGCTATGGTTCGCGCCGGATCGCACAGGCGCTCAGCGCTGCGGGGATTGCAGAGGATCTGCGCGATGCGGCGCGGCCCGATGCGCGCGCGGCGCGGCTGGCGGCGCTGGCCTTGGCGCGGCGGCGCAGGCTGGGTCCGTTCGCTGCGGCGGACGAAGCGGTTGCTGATCCGGACGAACGCCGCAAACGGCGCGAAAAACAGATTGCCGCGCTGATCCGTGCGGGCCATGAGTTCGCGCTCGCCCGGGCCGTAATTGACGCGGACAGCGTCGCGTCGGCTGAAGCCTGGGCGGAAAGGGAAGAGGATTGAAGATGGAACGGAGCAAGTCAATGCGCGCATGGCCGATCCTGGCCTTGCTTCTGTGCGCCTGCTCGCCATCGACGGGAGACAGCGCGGCATCGGCACAGACCGTGGCGGCACCGCAAGCGGGCGCGCGCCATCCCGAATCCGGCCTGCGCGTCATTCCGCTGAGCGTCACCTTTGCGGGCAAGCGCCATGATTTCACGGTCGAAGTGGCGGGCAGCAGCGCCGAACAGGCGAAGGGGCTGATGTTCCGCACCCGGATGGGCGCGGACGAAGGCATGCTGTTTCCCTTCGATCCCCCTCGTCAGGCCAGTTTCTGGATGAAAAACACTGTGATCCCGCTGGATATCATCTTCATCGGGCCGGACCGGCTGGTCAGCAACATTGCCGCCAATGCCACGCCCTATTCGCTCGATCCGCTGCCATCGGCCGGAACGGCTGCGGCAGTGCTGGAAATCAACGGCGGGCGCGCGGCTGAGCTGGGCATCGTGCCGGGCGCGAAAGTGGCATGGTGACACTGCGCCGGTGCGAGTTGCACTTGCGCAGGCGGGGCGCTTGCGGCTAACGCGCGCTGCATGGGAATCCTCTCGAAAATTTTCACATGGTGGGATGGCGCGACCATCGGCACGATGCTGAACAGCGCGCTGACGGGCGAACAGGTCGGCACGGATGCGCAGGGCAATCGTTATTTCCGCGCGAAGAAGCGCCTGCCAGACGGGCGGGAACGGCGCTGGGTGATATACGAAGGCGCCAATGACGCCAGCCGGGTTCCCGCCGAATGGCATGGCTGGCTGCACGGTTCGTTCGATGGCGTGCCTGAAAGCCACTTGCCGCCGCCCCGCATCTGGGAAGCGGATTACAGCCCCAATGCCACCGGCACACCTGCGGCCTATCGCCCGCAAGGCGCACTGGAACGTGGCGGCCGCCGCGCGGCGGCCGCCGGCGATTATGAAGCATGGACGCCGGATAGCTGACGATGGCCCGCGCCATCGCCCTGATCCTGGCGGGCGCGCTCGCAACGCTTTCGGCCTGTTCAAAGGACGGACCGGAAGGTGACGCGCCCGGCACGGACATTCCCGAAGACGCGGCCCGCCAGCTGGACAAGCCCGCGCCGCCGCGCGCCGCCGCCTCGGCGGTGGCCGGCACGCCGATGGCAGAACGCGTCGCCACGCTCGGCCTGCTGAACAAGCGCAACAATCTGAGCGAGGATATCACGCTCAAGCCCGGCGAATCGAAGCGGATCGGCAATGTGGTGGTCAAGCTGTCGGCGTGTGAACGCACCCCGGCCTGGGAACGCCCGCGCGAAACAGGCGCTTTTGTTCAGGTGCTGGTGGAAGAGCGCAAGGATGTTGATTCGCCGCTGCGCTGGAGCAAGGTGTTCTCCGGCTGGCTGTTCAAGCACTCGCCATCGCTCAATGTCGTGGAACACCCGGTCTACGACGTCTGGGTCAAGGACTGCGCGATGAAATATCCGGGCGAAGAAGCGCCCGCCTCATCCACACCGGCTTCATCCGTGCCCGCCCGCCCGGCTGCTGCTGCGGCGCCAGCGCCCGCCGCTGCTTCGCCCAGCGCGGCGAATGCCTCGGGCAATGGCGGCGCGTCCGCGCCTGACTGAGCCGCTTCGAGCAATTCTACGTAAAGCTGCTGGCTGATTTCGATCGCGCCCAGCGAGGCGAGATGGCCGGTCATGAACTGGCAGTCGAGCAATTGCACACCCGCGCGGCGCAGTGCTGCCACCAGCCAGGCCAGCGCCACTTTCGACGCATCGCGGGTGCGGCTGAACATGCTTTCGCCGCAAAAGGCCCGGCCAAAGCCCACGCCATAAAGCCCCCCGACCAGCCGGTTATCCAGCCAGCATTCGATCGAATGGGCATGGCCTGCGTGATGCAGCGCGCGATAGCTGGCCATGATCCGTTCGCTGATCCAGCTCTCAGGATGTTCGGGCCGGGGTGCGGCGCAGGCGGCGATCACATCGGCGAAGGCGCGATTGCAGGTCACCGCGAATCGGTCGCGGCGCAACGTGCGGGCGAGCGAGCGCGAACAGCGGAATCCCTCCAGCGGCAGGATCGCCCGCTCGCGCGGCTCGATCCAGTAGACGTCGGGATCCTCGCGGCTGTCAGCCATGGGGAAGATGCCGCTGCGATAGGCGGCCATCAGCAAGTCGATGGGCAGTTGCGGGGGCGGGGGGGCGTGCACGGGCCGCAGATATAACAGAGCCCGGCGGAAACAGGAATTGCGGCGTTTGCGGACTATGCGCGGCGCGACGCGGGCGGCGTGTGCTGCGCCTTGCCAAGGGGCGGCGCAGCGTATAGAGGCGCTCCCGCCTGCAGGGGTGTAGCTCAGTTGGTAGAGCATCGGTCTCCAAAACCGAGGGCCACGGGTTCGAATCCTGTCACCCCTGCCATTCGGCAGACTGGCGCGCAGGCCGCCGGTTTCCTTCCCTGCGGATCTTCTGCTTCACGATCGCAGGCAGAGCCTTGCATCTGGCGCGGGGCGCGGCTAAATGCGCAGCCATCTTCCGACATCGGAAACGCCTTGCCCCTCCCGGAACCTGCCCGGGGCGGCGATGAGCCCGTGGCGGAAGCGGTGTCAGTGCAAGAGGCGAGAGTCGAGACGTAATCATGGCAAAAACCAACCCCGGTGAATTCCTCCGTCAGGTCCGGGCGGAAGTGTCCAAGATCGTGTGGCCGACGCGGCAGGAAACCGTGACGACCGCGATTTTCGTGGCCATCCTGATGACCCTGCTCGCGCTGTTCTTCCTCGGCATCGACTCAATCTTCAGCGCGGTTGTGCGCTGGCTGCTCACGCTCGCCTGAGCCTTCCTGAAATTCTTGCATAACGGATAGAATCAATGGCCCGCTGGTATATCATCCACGCCTATTCCGGTTTCGAAAACAAGGTCCGCGACGCGATCCTCTCCGAAGCGGAGCGGATGGGGCTGGCCGCCGCTGTCGAAGCGGTGGAAGTGCCCACCGAAACGGTGACCGAGGTCAAGCGCGGCAAGAAGGTGCAGGTCGAACGCAAGTTCATGCCTGGCTACGTCCTGGCGAAGCTCGATCTCAATGATGATGTCTATCACCTCGTCAAGAACACCCCCAAGGTCACCGGCTTTCTGGGATCGAGCGGCAAGCCGCAGCCGATTTCGGAGAAAGAGGCCGCCCGCTATTTCGGTGCGCGCGAGGAAGCCGCCTCCCAGCCCAAGCGCAAAATCAGCGTCGATTACGAGATCGGCGATTCGGTCAAGGTGCTGGACGGCCCCTTCGCCACCTTCAATGGCGTGGTCGAGGAACTGGATTTCGACAAGAACAAGGTCAAGGTCAGCGTGTCGATCTTCGGTCGCGCCACCCCGGTGGAACTCGATTTCGAACAGGTCGAGCTTGTGAAATAGGCTTTTGGCCCCTATGAGGCCGCCTTTCCGGCAGCGCCTTGCGTGATTCTGTCCGGAAACCCATGCGGGAGGAAGGCTCCGGTCCCCGGGTGCCAACCGTTTGTACCGCTTATCATGAGGGTGTGCCACCGCGCATGCCCGACAGTGTGAAAGGAGGCCATCATGGCCAAGAAGATTGACGGCTATATCAAGCTGCAGGTGCCTGCGGGCACTGCCAACCCGTCCCCGCCGATCGGCCCTGCGCTGGGTCAGCGCGGCGTCAACATCATGGAATTCTGCAAGGCGTTCAACGCCGCGACCGACAGCCTTGAAAAAGGCATGCCGATCCCCACGATCATTACGGTTTACGCTGATCGCAGCTTCACTTTCGTGACCAAGACCCCCCCTGCCAGCTTCCTGCTGAAGAAGGCGGCGAAGCTGAAATCGGGTTCCAAGGAACCGGGCAAGGTTTCCGCCGGAACGATCAAGCGTTCGCAGGTTTCGGAAATCGCCGAAATCAAGATGGCCGATCTCAACGCCAACGATATCGAAGCCGCGACGAAGATCATCGAAGGCTCTGCCCGCGCGATGGGCCTCGAAGTGGTGGAGGGCTGAGATTATGGCTAAGCAGACCAAGAAGCAAAAGGCGCTGGCCGCCAAGCTGGACGCTGAAAAGCTCTATGGCGTGTCCGAAGCGATCCAGACGCTGAAGGAACTGTCCAGTGTGAAGTTCGACGAGACTGTCGAGATCGCGATGAACCTGGGCGTCGATCCGCGTCATGCCGATCAGATGGTGCGCGGCATGGTTTCGCTGCCTTCGGGCACCGGCAAGGACGTCAAGGTTGCCGTTTTCGCCAAGGGCGACAATGCCGACAAGGCGCTGGCCGCCGGTGCGGACAAGGTGGGCGCTGAAGACCTGATGGAAGACATGCAGGCCGGCAATCTGGATTACGACCGCGTGATCGCGACGCCTGACATGATGGGCATCGTCGGCCGTCTCGGCAAGGTGCTGGGCCCCAAGGGCCTGATGCCGAACCCGAAGCTGGGCACGGTAACGCCGAACGTCGAACAGGCGGTCAAGGACGCCAAGGGCGGCCAGATCGAATTCCGCGTTGAAAAGGCCGGGATCATTCATTCCGGTATTGGTAAGCTGTCCTTCACGGAAGATCAGCTCAAGGCCAATTTCGACGCGTTTGTCGATGCGATCGTCAAGGCGAAGCCGAGCGGGTCGAAAGGCAAATACGTGCGCAAGGTCGCGCTCAGCTCTTCGATGGGGCCGGGCCTGAAGATCGACACCACGGAAGTTGCTGGCGTCTGATCCGACAGCCAGCGGCAGGAAAATCCGGGCCGGGAAAGGCAACCTTCCCGGCCTTTTTCGTCCTAGCTGGCGCGGGCGAATATTGCGGGAACTCGCAAGCGAGGTGAAAAATGATCGATCTGCATTATGTGGCGACCGCGAATGGGCTGAAAGTGGCGATCGCGCTGCGCGAAATGGGGCTCGATTACCAGGTGATCAATTATGATCTTTTTGCCGGCGCGCATCTTACCGTCGCGTTCAAGCAAATAAATCCCAACAGCAAGCTGCCTGCGCTCATCGATCATGCTCCAGCTGATGGCGGCGCGCCCTTTGCGGTGTTCGAAACCGGCGCGATCCTGCAATATCTTGCCGAAAAGACCGGCCTCTTTCTGCCCGCCGATCTTCGTGGAAGATCGCTGGTTCAGCAATGGCTGACATGGCAGGTGGCAGGTCTTGGACCGATGCACGGTCAGGCGCACCATTTCCTGCGTTATGCGCCAGAGCGGTTCGACTATGCCTCTGCGCGCTATGCCAACGAGGCGCTGCGTTTGCTCAAGGTGATGGATTACCGGCTGGGGCAGACGGACTATCTGGCGGGCGAATATTCGATCGCAGACATGGCGGCTTTCCCCTGGGTCGGCGGGGCGGCGCTGATCGACATCGACATCGCTGAACTGCCGGCGCTCGCGGCGTGGGTTGAGCGGGTTGGTGCGCGGGAGGCCGTGCAGGCTGCGCTTGCGGCCAGGGATACTGCGGTTCCTGCAGAATATATGCAAAAACATGCCGTGCTCACGCCGGAGCAATGGTCGAACATGTTCGGGGAAAAACTGCTTGCCGCGTCCGATCTGCGCTAGATCGTTTCAGATTCCGCCCGGCGTGCAGTCCTTGCCCAGCGCTTTCAGCCCGGTGATGAGCACCGCGATGCAGGCGTCAAGCGCATCCCGCCGGGTTGAACGGACGACGAAATTGGCACCGACCCGGCCTTCGCGGAAGAATGGATAACTGCCGATCTGGCATCCTTCATGCGCGCGTTCAGTGCCGCCCAGCAGATCGGCCACCTCGCTTTCGGCGACCCAGCAGCCGATCGTTTCGGAAATCAGCGGCAGGCCACCTTCCAGCGTTCCGGTCAGCCCTTCCAGCATGCCGGCGGTGATCGCGGGCACACCCGCCATCAGATAGACATTGCCGATCTTCAATCCCGGCGCGCCCGACATGGGGTTTGGGATCAGATCGGCCCCCGCAGGCGCGCGGGCCATGCGCAGCCGACCTTCGTTAAGCCCGCCGCGCGTGCGGTAATAGTCTTCAAGGATCGCGCGCGCTTCAGGGTGGACGATCACGCTCACGCCCAGCGCCTTGGCTACCGCATCGACGGTGATGTCATCATGGGTCGGGCCGATCCCGCCGGTGGTGAAGAGGTAATCATGCTGCGCCCGCAGCGTGTCAACCGCGCCGATGATCGCATCTTCAAGGTCCGCCACGACGCGCACCTCGGTCAGGCGGATGCCCTGTACCTGCAGCCAGCTGGCGATCTGGGCAATGTTCTTGTCATGGGTGCGACCCGACAGGATTTCATCGCCGATGACGACAAGCGCGGCGGTCCAGATGCGATCGGCGGTGCTCATGCGCGCTCACCTAGGCCAATTCGCTCGGCTGCGCCACTGTCTGCCGTTCGAAAATCAGCACGCCATCTTCCACTGGTCGCTCGCGCAAGTCGCGCCGGTCTTCCATGTAGTCCTGATTGAGCCGCCAGGGCAGGGCGGTGGCGCTTTTCGGCATCAGCGGCAGGGCGCGCTGGATATAACCGGACGAGAAATCATAGACATTGTCTTCCACAAGCGCGTGATCGGCGGGCAGCACCGGCCTGACCTTGTCACAGCCCTTTGCGCGCATGCGGTTGAGCAGCTGGCAGACATAGCGCGCCGTGAGATCTGCCCGCAGCGTCCAGCTGGCGTTGAGATAGCCGAACACCACCACCAGATTGGGCACGTTGGAAAACATGCAGCTGCGATAGTAGAAATGCTTGCGCCAGTTGATCCGCTGCCCGTCCAGCGTGGCCTTTATGTTCCCGGCGATGGACAGACGCAGCCCGGTGGCGGTGACGATGATGTCCGCCGCCAGATGCCGCCCGGATTCGAGCGCCACGCCGCGTTCGTCAAAGCGGGCGATCCGGTCGGTCACCACCTCGGCGCGGCCATCGCGCACGGCCTTGAAGAAGTCTCCGTCGGGAACCAGGCACAGGCGTTGTTCCCAGGGTCCGTAGGGGGGGAGCCAGTCCCGCTCATTGTAATGCTCGCCCAGCGCCTTGCGCGCGGCGCGGGTGAGAAAGGCGGCCATCCTGCCAGGCTTTGCGCGCGAGGTCTTGAACACATAATCGCTGAAGCGGATATTCCTGGCCCGGGCGAGGCGATAGGCCAGACGGGCGGGCAGAATGGACTGCCCCAGCCGCGCCAGCCAGTCCCGGCTGGCGCGCGCGCCCATCCAGGTCGGCGTGCGCTGCAGCATGGTGACATGCGCGGCTTGTCGGGCCATCGCCGGGACCAGCGTGACCGCAGTCGCCCCCGATCCGATCACCACCACCCGCTTGCCCGCGTAATCGAGCTGTGCGGGCCAGAATTGCGGATGGACGATTGTGCCGGTGAAGGCATCGCGCCCGGCGAAAGGCGGATCGTGTGGATGATCGTAATCGTAATAGCCCGTGCCGAGATAGAGAAAGCGGGCGGTCATCCGGCGCTCTGTCCCCCCGTCCGCCAGTGTCACATGCCAGCAGGCGTCTTCCTCGCGGAAATCGGCGCTGACCACGCTGGTGTCGAAACGGATGTGCGGGCGCATGGCGAAGCGATCGATCACCCGGTCCAGATAGGCGCGGATCCTGTCGCCCCCGGCGATGGAGTCCGCATCGGTCCAGGGTTCGAACTCGAAACCGAGCGTGTACATGTCGCTGTCGGAGCGGACACCCGGATAGCGGAACAGGTCCCAGGTGCCGCCGGGCTGGCTGCGCCGTTCGATCATGGCATAGGTCCGGTCGGGACAGAGCATCCTGAGATGGGCAGCCATTGATATGCCGGAAATCCCGGCGCCCACGATCAGTACATCGACATCGGGTGACATGCCCATGATCCTAGTGCGTGTTGGCATTGCGGGAAAGGGCGTTGCCTGATTGGTGATGACGTGCGGGCCGCGTATCGTTAGAAAGCGCGCCGATATGAAACGCCCCATACTGTTACACCGCGCGCGATCCGCGCAGTCCACAACCGGCCCTGCCGCACTGGTGCTGGCCCTGTCGATCCTGGCAAACAGCCCCGCGCAGGCCGCCGATGCCGAAGCGCAGGGGCGTGAGATCGTCGTCACCGGGCGCGGACTGGATGCGAGCCCCGCCACCCCCGCCTATGACGTGCAGGTGCTGGAGCGTGAACAGATCCTGTCGAGCGGTTCGGGCCGGATCGAGGATGTGCTGGGCAATGTGGCCGGGTTCCAGCAATTCCGGCGTTCCGACAGCCGTTCCTCCAACCCGTCCGCGCAGGGGGCCACGTTGCGCGCGCTTGGCGGTAACGCGACCAGCCGGTCGCTGGTGCTGCTCGATGGCGTGCCGATGGCCGATCCCTTCTTTGGCTATGTGCCCTTCAGCGCCATTGCACCTGACCGGCTCTCATCCGTGCGGGTAACGCGCGGCGGGGGTTCGGGCGGCTTCGGTGCGGGCGCGGTGGCCGGAACAATCGAGCTGGACAGCGCCAATGCAGGGGAACTGGGCCTGCTTAGCGGCGGCGCGCTGATCAACGATCGGGGGGAGAGCGAGGCCAGCGCCAGCATCGCCCCGCAGCTTGGCGCCGGGTTTGCAGTCCTTACCGGGCGGTGGGACCGGGGCCGGGGCTTTTATACCACCCCGGCGGATCAGCGCGCGCCCGCGAGTGCGCGCGCGAAATATGACAGCTGGTCGCTGGGGGCGCGGCTGGTGCAGCCGCTTTCCGACGAGATCGAGCTGCAGGCGCGCGCCCTGTTCTTCGATGACCAGCGCACCCTGCGCTTCAGGGGCGCGGACAGCACCAGCAGCGGGCAGGACGCCAGCATCCGTCTGGTCGGGCGCGGGAACTGGGCCTTTGACCTGCTTGCCTATGCGCAGTGGCGCGATTTTTCGAACATCGTCATCAGTTCGACCCGCTTCGTTCCGGTGCTGGATCAGCATGACACGCCATCTACGGGTATCGGCGGCAAGGCAGAGTTGCGGCCCCCGGTTGGCGATGATCATGTGCTGCGGCTGGGCGCAGATTTCCGCCGCGCGCGCGGGCATATGGAAGAAACCGCGATCAGCGCCTTTTCCGGCAATGTTACGGCCGAGCGCCGGGCAGGCGGGACCAATGACGATTTAGGCCTGTTTCTGGAGGATGACTGGACCATTGGCCCGTTGATCCTGACTGGCGGGGTGCGGCTGGATCGCTATGCGATCCGCCGGGGCCATTACCGCGAACAGAACGGTGCAGGCGTGCCGGTTGCGGATGACCGCTTTGCCAGCCGTTCAGACTGGAAGCCGACGTTCCGGGGTGGCCTTGTCGCCGATGTGGCGCAGGGGTTACGCCTGCGCGCGGCGGCATACAGCGGGTTGCGCCTCCCCACGCTGAACGAGCTTTACCGGGGCTTCGTTGTCTTTCCCGTCACCACACAGGCCAATGAGGAACTCGGCATCGAGAAGCTGCGCGGGTTCGAGGGCGGGATCTACTTCACTCCGCGCGAAGGGGTGCAGCTTTCGCTGACCGCGTTCGACAACCGGCTGAAAGGCGCCATCGCCAATGTGACGATTGCCGAAAATCTGCGGCAGCGGCGCAATGTGGATGCGATCCGCGCCCGCGGGGTCGAACTTGCCAGTGCGATCGACCTCGGATCGTTCCGTTTCGACGGTTCGCTGGCCTATACGCACGCCCGGGTGAAAGGCAGCGGCGCTGCGACGGCGCTGGACGGGATGCGCCCCGCCCAGACCCCGGCATGGGCAGCCAGCGGGACGCTGTCCTGGCGTCCGCGCGATGGCTGGCTGCTGGCCACCACGCTGCGCCACGTCGGCGCGCAGTATGAAGATGATCTGGAAACCGACGTATTGCCAGCAGCGACGACGCTGGACGCCTTTGCGCAGATTGGGCTGATGCCGGGCCTGTCACTGGTGCTGCGCGGGGAAAACCTGTTCGACGAAAAGATCGTGACCCGCAATCAGGGCGGATCGATGGACCTGGGGACACCGCTGACGGTCTGGGGCGGGGTGCGCTTCGGTTACTGACCGCGCCGGTCGAAATGCGCGGCAAGGTGATCGAGCACCGAGGGGTGTAGTGCGTTGATGAATTCGACGCCCATTTCGGTGCGGTCCTTCCAGCGCACGATTGCGTCGATCGGGCCGATATTCTCGATCCTAAGCGCGATCGGATCACCTTCGCCAAGCCAGCTGTGATTCTGGAACATGCGACAGCCGGTGAGCGAGAGATTGGAAATCTGCACATCATGCACACGGCCATTGCCAGAGCGATAGCGCCCCTGCATCTTGACCGGCAAACGCATGTCGCGCCTTTCGCTCATCATGATCCCTTGCCTGCGATTGCCCCCTGCACCCATTATAAGGCATGCGGGCGGTCAAAGCCAAGTGCATGCACAGGGTTGTGGTTATGCCAGACGCCCCGGCTTGGATAGCGTGACGGTTTCGCCTAGGACTTTGCCATGGAGCATGTTCGTCTGACGCCCAAGGAACGGCGCAAGCAAAAGATCATCAACGCCGCAGAGGAGCTGATCCGGCAGACCGGCGGCACGGAATTCTCGATGACCTTCCTGGCGGAGCGAGCGGGCGTCAGCCCGACCACCCCTTACAACCTGTTCGGTTCCAAGGGGGGGATTCTCTATGCGCTGCTCAATCAGTCAGCGGATACGGTTTATGTCGAAGCGCGGCGGCCACGCGGCGCGACTGCGGTCGAACGCGTGCAGGATTCGGCACGGGGTCTGGCCGCGGTTCTGGTGCGGGATCCGTCCTTCTACAAACCGCTCTTTACCTTTCTGCTTGCCATTCCCGATCCGGTCTGGCGCCCGGCTTTCACCTTGCGTTCGCAGCAATACTGGCGCGATGCGCTGACCGGGGACGGTCCGGCGGAGATCGAGGACAAGGAACTGGACCGTCTGGCCAACCGGCTGCGCTTTCACGCACTGGGTTGCGTCGAAGTGTGGGTGCATGGCGAACTGGCGGACAGGGATTTCGGCCCGGAGATGGCGCGCGGCGTGGCAGACCTGTATCGCGGCTGGCAGGCTGCGTCGTCCGGCCGTGCTGACGCGATGGATGAGGCAATGGGTTAGGTCGCAGCGCTCAGGCCAGCCCCGTCGGTCCGCGATTTTGCAACAACAAGGATCATGTAAGGCAGCAATCCATGTCCACCCCGCCTGACGACAAACCCGTCTATCGCCTGCTGACCGGCAAGGATGACCGTGCCTTCTGCGATCGCGTGTCCGAAGCGCTGGCGCAGGGATGGCGGCTTTATGGTTCGCCCAGCATCAGCTGGGATATCGAAAGCAATTGCATGAAAGCCGCCCAGGCCGTGGTGTGGCACGATGCCGAGGTCGTGAAGAAGGGCTGAACTCACACCGCATCAATGCGGAACCGTGCCCAGTTCGAAGCCCGTCTTGTCATGCAGGGCGAATTTGTCGACGATGTCGGCGCTGGCCTCATTATAGCCTATCACCTTCACGCTCGCCCCGCCGCGATCAAGCTTGCTGACGATCTTGTCCAGCGCATCGACTGATGAAATGTCCCACAAATGCGCATGCGTCATGTCAATCGCGACATTGGGCGCGGTTTCCCGTTCGACCTGCATCTGTTCGGCAAAGCGGTGAACCGATGCGAAGAAGATTTCCCCGCTGACGCGATAGATTGCGGTCTGGCCATCAGGCGTGGCCTCGCGTTCGATCCGGAACAGACGCTGCACTTTCTGCGCGAAGAAGATGCCTGACAGCAGCACGCCTGCCGCCACGCCCAGCGAGAGATCATGCGTGCCAACCACCACCGCCACGGTCGTCAGCATGACGACCGAGCTTTGCCAGGGGTGGCGGCGAAGGTTGGGAATGGAATTCCAGCTGAATGTGCCGATGGACACCATGATCATCACCGCGACCAGCGCGGGCATTGGCACCTGGCCAACAATCGGACCGAACAACACCAGCAGCGCGAACAGCACCGCGCCAGCCGTGAAGGTGGACAACCGCCCGCGCCCGCCCGAAGTCACGTTGATGACTGACTGCCCGATCATCGCGCAGCCGCCCATGCCGCCGAACAGCGCGGCGACGATATTGGCGATCCCCTGGCCCCTGCATTCGTAACGCTTGTAGCTGTCCGTGCCGGTCATATCGTCCACGATCTGTGCGGTCAGGAGTGACTCCAGCAGCCCGACCGCCGCCATCGCCAGCGAATAGGGCAGGATGATCTGCAGCGTTTCCAGCGTCAGCGGCACTTGCGGCAGCGCAAATTGCGGCAGGCCCGATGGCAGCTGGCCCATGTCGGCGACGGTGTTGACCGGCAGGTGCAGTGCGATGGACAGTGCGGAGAGCACGATGATCGAAACCAGCGGCGAGGGCACCGCCCGGGTCACGCGCGGAAAGAGATAGATGATCGCCAGCCCGGCCGCGACCATCGCATAGGTGTGCCAGCTCACGCCGGTGAGCTGCGGCAGCTGGGCCATGAAGATCAGTATGGCGAGCGCATTGACGAAGCCGGTGATGACGGATCGCGAAACGAACTGCATGACCAGGTTCAGCCGCAGCAATCCGGCGATGATCTGGATCACCCCCATCAACACCGTTGCCGCGAACAAATAATCGACCCCGTGATCGCGCACCAGCGGAACCACCAGCACCGCGACGGCGGCGGTTGCCGCCGAAATCATGCCGGGCCGCCCGCCGGTAAAGGATATAACGATGGCGATGGCAACTGATGCCCACAACCCCACCGCCGGATCGACGCCCGCGATGATCGAAAATCCGATCGCTTCGGGTATGAGAGCCAGGGCGACGACCAGCCCCGCCAATATGTCGGCACGCGGCTGTGCGAGCCAGCCGCGCCAATACGCGCCGGGATCAGGCATGGTGCTGTTTCCCTAAGTCGGGCGGTGCGAAAATGACCGCGCTGGTGGAACCTTGATGAACCTGGCCCCTAGCCCGATTGTGCAATGCAGCGCAAGTCGGACCCTATTGCGCTGCCTCTAGCCGCTTGCGCTCGCTGGCCTGCCGTTCCCACATTTCGGCGTAAAGCCCGCCGCGCCGTAGCAGTTCGGCATGGCTGCCGCTTTCCGCCAGTCGACCGTGATCCAGGACCAGAATGGTATCGGCATCCGCGACCGTGGAAAGCCGGTGAGCGATTGACAGGCTGGTGCGGTTTTCCGAAACGCGGTGGAGCGTAGCGAGGATATCCTGCTCCGTCCGCGTGTCCAGCGCGCTGGTTGCTTCGTCCAGCAGCAGGATCGGCGGGTTCTTCAGCAGGGTGCGGGCGATGGCCACGCGCTGCTTTTCGCCGCCTGACAGCTTCAGCCCGCGTTCGCCCACCATTGTTCCAAAGCCCTTGGGCAATCGTTCGATGAAGGGCAGGATCGCCGCGCCGCGCGCCGCCTCCAGCACCTCCTCGTCACTTGCCCCGTCGCGGCCATAGGCGATGTTGTAGCCGATGGTGTCATTGAACAGCACGCTGTCCTGGGGAACGATACCGATCATGGCGCGCAGCGACGCCTGAGTGACCAGCGCGATGTCCTGCCCGTCAATCAGGATGCGTCCTTCCCAGGGATCGTAGAAGCGGAACAGCAGCCTGCCGATGGTGCTCTTGCCTGCACCTGACGGGCCGACCAGCGCGACATGGCCGCCTGCCGGAACCTCGAAACTGAGGCCGTGCAGGATGGTGCGATCAGGATCATAACCGAAGGTGACATTGTCGAACGTTACCACCGGGCGGCGGATCACCAGCGCCGGTGCGCCGGGCGTGTCCTGCACCTCCACCGGCGTATCCATCAGCCGGAACATTTCAGCCATGTCGATCACGCCCTGGCGCACGGTGCGATAGACCATGCCCAGCATGTCCAGCGGGCGGAACAGCTGGGTGAGGTACGTGTTCACCAGCACCAGATCGCCTACGCTCAGCTGGCTGCGCGACCATTGCAGCACGGTATAGCCCATGGCGCCGCCCATCAGCAGATTGGTGATCAGCGATTGCGCGATATTGAGCAGGCCGAGGCTGTTTTCGCTCTTCACCGCCGCATCGGCATAAGCCCAGGCCGCATCAGCATAGCGGGCTTCCTCGCGCGCTTCGGCTCCGAAATATTTGACCGTCTCGTAATTCAGCAGCGAATCGACTGCCCGGTCCAGCGCCTGCCCGTCCAGCCGGTTCATCCGCACGCGCAGCTGGGTGCGCCATTCGGTGATCCAGCGCGTCACCAGCACATAGGCGATGACCGCCGTTGCCGTCGCGGCGACCATGCCCCAGCCGAACAGCGTATAGAAGATTATCCCCACCGCAATCAGTTCGACCGATGTCGGGGCGATGTTGAACAGCAGGAAATAGAGCATGGTGTCGATGCTCTTGGTCCCGCGTTCGATGACCTTGGTGACCTCGCCGGTGCGGCGGGACAGGTGAAAGCGCAGTGACAGGCGGTGCAGCCGGGCAAACACATCTTCGGCCAGCGCGCGCGTCGCATCCTGGCCGACGCGTTCAAACACGATATTGCGCAGATTGTCGGAACAGACCGCGGCAAACCGCCCGGCGGCATAGGCCAGCACGAAGGCCAGCGCCACCATGACCAGTTCATTGCCCTGATTGGTCATGGTGTCGACCGCGCGCTTGTAAGCGAAGGGCAGGGTAAGGGTGACGGCCTTGGCTGCCAGCACCAGCATCATGGCCAGCACGATCCGGCGTCTCAGCCCGGGCCGGTCCGCCGGCCACAGATAGGGCAGGAAGCGGCGCAGCGTGCGCCAGCCTTGATCGCGGCTGATGGTCTTTCCGTCGGCTGTATCGGGTGGCATTGCCCCCAAGTGGGGGATGATGTGGGAAAGGGCAATGGCGATCGTGCAAGTGAGGCACGCTTGCGGTTGACAGGCCAGCCCGGGCTTGCGCAGATGCGGCCATGTCCGGCTTCGCCATCGATGTTGTGCTGCGCACGCATAATCGCGCGGAGATGCTGGAAGCAGCGGTGGAATCGCTGTTCGCGGCGGACCGGACCGGGATTGCGCTGCGCCTGCTGCTGGTCGACAACGCCTCCAGCGATGAAACGCCCGGGTTGGTCGCGCGACTTGCCGAACGCCACGCCCCGCTGCTGGTGCCCCTGCACGAGGAGAAACCGGGCGGGCAGCACGCGCTCAATTGCGCGATTGCGCATGCCAGCGCGCCGGTGATCGCCTTTTTCGACGATGACGAACGCGTGCCCCCCGGCTGGCTGCAGGCCATCGCCCGCGAGATGGACGGGACGCAGACCGTCTTCGTGACCGGCCCTTGTCGCCCGCTGTGGGAAGGCGCGCCGCCGCCGTGGCTGCCCGATGGCTATGGCGGGGTGCTGGGGATCATCGACTATGGGGAGCAGCGCCTGCGCTTCTACCGCGATTTTGGCGGCATGCTGACGCAGGGCAACTGCGCGTTGCGCCGCCAGGTGTTCGAGCGGACCGGCCCCTATCCCGCGCAACTGACCACGGCGGAAGATCGCTGGCTCAACGCCTGGCTGGAGGCGGTGGGCGCCGAAGGCTATTACTGCCCGCAGATGGCCGTGCTGCACCTGATGCAGCCGGGCCGGCTGAACAAGCGCTATTTTCGCCGCTGGGCGATGCGCGAGGGGCGCGATCGCGCGGTGGCCGATGCGCTGGCGGGGATGCCGGGCCTGCTGTGCCAGCGCTGGTATATGAAGCAGTTGCTGGGCGCCGCGGCCACGCTGCTGTTGCGGCGCGGCGGGGCGAAAGCGCGTTTCCGGGCCGAACTCGACCTGCGGCAGGCCTGGGCCAATCTGCGCGAAAGCCTCGCACGCCGCGCCGGGTCAGGCTGAGACGGGGCGGGGCCAGCGCGCCATCAGCGCCGCCAGTGCGATGCGCACTTCCAGATGGGCCGGGTGGCGGGTCAGGAACAGCGCGGGCAGCCACAGGGCAACCCCTGCCGCTGCGCCGATGATCAGGGTGAGGAAGGCGGCATAGATCGCCCACCAGACAAAGCCATAGCCGACCCGGCTGATCGCTGCGGCTTCGAGCGAAATCGCAGCGGCAACGGCCAGGATGGCGACGGCGGCCAGCGTTTCGCCAAGATTGACCCACACCAGCGTGCGAATCCGGCCCAGCAGGATCGGAATGTCCATCTGCAAGGGCATGGCCACGAACAGCATTTCGCCAATCGCGGTCCAGAACAGCAGCGGGGCCACCCCCATCCAGTTTTCGCCATAGAGCAACCGCACCAGCGGTTCGGCGGCCACGGCCAGCCCGCACATCGCCGCCCAGTTGAGTGCGGTGTTGCAGGCCATCAGATGCAGATACGGCTCGGTCAGCGGTTCGCCCGCGTCCCGCTTGCGGGCGAAGGCGGGATAGAACACCGAATTGATCGCACCGGTCACGAGCGTGGAAAGTTGCCCGGCCAGCGCCCCGGCGCGGCTGAACAGGCCGGTGGCGAAAGCGCCCAGCAGGCGGCCAACGATGAGATCCTGCGAACGCTGGCCGATCGCCGCGCTGGCGCTGATGAGGAACGACGATGAACCGAAACGCAGCAGCGGCGCGATGATCGCGCGACGCGGTCGCAGCCGGGGCAGGACAGGGCGCATCGCCTGTGCCACACCGGCCCTGACGATCGCCGCGACCAGCGCCCCCCAGGCCAGAGATGCCGGCCCGTACCCGTCCCAGGCCAGCATGATTGCCGCGATATTCCCGGCCAGCGCGCTGCCCGCATTGACCCAGAACAGGCCCTTGAAATCCATGTCGCGCACCAGCAGCGCGGCGGAAACGATGGCGAAGGGCACCAGCAGATAGGAGCAGCCGATCAGGCGCAGCAGATGAGTCAGGCCCGGTTCGTCATAGAAGCTGGCCAGCGCAGGCGCGCCCAGCAGAATCGCTCCCGCCACCGCCCAGCCAATGCCGATCGCCAGGGTGGCGTAATCGCCCATTGCCTCGCGCTTCATCTCCGGCTGCCCGGAAATGAAACGGGTGATGCCCACGTCCTGCAGGATTGCCAGCATCATCGCGGCGGCCAGCGCGATGGAAAACAGGCCGACATCGGCAGGCGCGAGGAAGAAGCGCGAGATGATGACGCTCGCGGCAAACTGGATCACGAAGGTCGTATATTGGGAGGCGACGGACCAGATCGCGGCACGGCGGATGGACATGTGTCGCGCCTCAGGCCGCCTTGGCCAGCACCGCCGCCAGGCGCAGTGCCCGCGTCGGTTCGCCAAAGCGGACCAGCCGCGCCACGGTGCGCCACATGCCGTTCACCGATCCCCCGTCGCGCAAGTGCTGGATCAGCAGGTCGAATCCTTCGCCGCGCATGGCAACGGGCGAATAGAGCAGGCTGCGCGCAACCCGTTCGCGGGTCTTGCGGGCGATGCCGGGACGACCGAACAGCGCATCAAGTTCGGCGATCGGGGGCAGGCGTTCGAGCGTTTCGGTCGGGTCGGGCCGGCCGGCCTTGCGTTCTTCATAAGCGGCGCGGGCAATCGCCGCCCCGATCTGCTGTTCCACCGCATGGCGGCTGGAAACCTGCGCGGCATAATGGCGATAGCGGATCAGCCGCTCGGGAATATTGGCGATGCGGGTGACCGAGGCGAGCCGCAGCCACAGGTCCAGATCCTCGCAATGGCGGAAGGCCGCATGATAGCCGCCGATGCTGCGCACCATGTCGCGCCGCATCATCACCGCCGGATGGCACAGCACCTGCTGGTCGTTGTCCAGCGCGCGCAGCACGCCCTCATGCGTGGCGGGGTGTTCATGGCCCGGCGCCAGATATTCATTGCCGAATTCGTCCATGTCCTGGCTCCAGGTGCCCAGCACGCCATGGTCCGGGTGCCCTGCCAGGAAGGATATCTGCCGTGAAAAGCGCTCGGGATGGCTGATGTCATCAGCATCCATGCGCGCGATCAGCGGCGCGCGCGCTTCCTCCAGTAACTGGTTGAGGCTGGCGATCAGGCCGCGATTTTCGCGGATGATCGGGCGAATGCGCGAATCGCTGGCGGCAAAGCCTGCGATGATCGAGCGGCTCGAATCGGTCGATCCGTCATCGAGAATCAGGAATTCGAAGTCGCCGAAGCTTTGCGCAAGGATGCTGCGGATCGCATCCGCCAGGAAACGTTCACCATTATAGACGCTCATCGCAACGCTGATCGCTGGGTTTGTCATCACTCGGATTGTCCGGTTTTCCTGCTTTTCTGGGCCAGATCGTGAAGTCAGGCCTTAGCCAAACAGGGTAAACAAACCATGAGGGACAAGGGGACGACGCGCCTGGACGGCATTGCCACAGCCCCCGGTTTGCAGCGGATCAGAGGCCCCTTGGGCGGTCTCGGCCAGGGGCTGTGCGGGTGCCGGGTAGCGTCGTTCGCAGCGCAAATAGCGGAAATCAGCCATTTTCCGGTTCGATGAAAGAAAAATGCAAAAAGGCGTTGACCGACTCAAACACCCTCCATATACGGCCCCTCACCGACGCGGCGCTGACGGTTTCCACCGCCTCCAACGCCTCGGTCGCCAACATAGATCGGACAGCTTGTCCCCCGGTACCAAAATCGGGGAGCAATTGTTGTCCGCCTCTTTTGTTGAGTGGCTCTTTGACATTGTTGGTTTTTGATGAAGGGACATGTGGGCGACGGCGCCCGGTCCGGGGGTTTTAAGGCTCCGGATACCGGTTAATTTAAGCCGATTGCCACATCCTTTGTCCGCACCACGCGGGCACTGGGTGATGCATGTTCATTCGTATCCATTACGTTTGACAGTGCAGGTATCGGCTCCTTGAAGCTCATGCCTTACGGTTGGCGATCTCCGGATCGTGCCGTTTGACATGTGACACAAACTTGAGAGTTTGATCCTGGCTCAGAACGAACGCTGGCGGCATGCCTAACACATGCAAGTCGAACGAAGCCTTCGGGCTTAGTGGCGCACGGGTGCGTAACGCGTGGGAACCTACCATCAGGTTCGGAATAACAGTTAGAAATGACTGCTAATACCGGATAATGTCTTCGGACCAAAGATTTATCGCCTTTTGATGGGCCCGCGTTGGATTAGCTAGTTGGTGGGGTAAAGGCCTACCAAGGCGACGATCCATAGCTGGTCTGAGAGGATGATCAGCCACACTGGGACTGAGACACGGCCCAGACTCCTACGGGAGGCAGCAGTGGGGAATATTGGACAATGGGCGAAAGCCTGATCCAGCAATGCCGCGT
>Ga0233450_10000301_pt1 | contig 58073 bp, 50 predicted proteins | sample 011ome_30_FD_189956 | JGI IMG/M metagenome (GOLD analysis project Ga0233450, IMG submission 189956) | Coastal salt marsh microbial communities from the Groves Creek Marsh, Skidaway Island, Georgia - 011501CT (spades assembly) | ecosystem: Environmental > Aquatic > Marine > Intertidal zone >... | reverse complement strand
AGAACTCGGGCAATATCTGCTCGGGAATTTGATCATCAACGCCGATCCGGCATTTGACCGTAACCTCAATATTCACAGCAGAGCGCATTGCCGCGCAGCATTCAGCCACAAGCCCGGGTTCGCGCATCAATACAGCGCCAAAGCGACCCGATTGTACCCGGTCAGAGGGGCATCCAACATTCAGGTTGATTTCATCATATCCTGCCTCAGCGCCCAGTTTGGCAGCCTCTGCCAATTCAGCAGGGTCCGAGCCCCCCAATTGCAACGCCACCGGATGTTCAGCCGGATGGTAATCGAGCAAATGCAAGGCCCGTCCGCGCACCAATGCAGGCGCCGTGACCATTTCGGTATAGAGCAGCGCATTCTGGCACAATAAGCGATGCAAATAGCGGCAATGCCGATCCGTCCAATCCATCATCGGCGCCACGCTCAGCCGGGCCGCGTGATGCAAATTCTGCGAAGAGGCCGTGGGGCGCGTAAGCATAAAGACACATCCTAGGGTTTGCGTAGCCTCCTCCTAACGCAGGAATACGCCTTTTTGCAAGCAAAGCGGTGAGACGCTTTTAATGCAGATTTCACGCAAAAGCCGCGCCGATCTGCCACTTTGTCAGAAGCTCTTGCAAAATGAGGGCGCGCTATCCCCACCGGTCGGCATGCCAGCTATCGCCAATCGACACGACGCGTTTGCAATACATCCCCGCGATTATTGCTAGGCTGCCTCGCTGATCGCTTGACGGCGCAGCGCATAAATACCCGATGCCACAATAATCAACGTGCCGATTGCAGTCCAAAAATCGGGGATCTGCGCGAATACCAAATATCCATAGAAGGTGCTCCAGATAATCAGGCTATATTGCACCGGCGCCACCACAACGGCTTGCGCAAGGCTGAGCGCTTTGATCACCGAAAATTCGCCCAAAGCGGCCAGAATGCTCATCGCCAGCAAGAGCAGCCCATCGCGCGAAAAATCCGGCATGCGCCATACGAAAGGCAACGTCAAAGTGATCAAACCCATGCTCGTAATCGCCGTATAGGCCACCGTCGTAGCCACAGGATCCGCATGGCTTAAAAACCGCGATAACACCTGCCGGCAGGCGAAGAAAAACGCAGCGCCCACCACCAAAAACACCGCAGGATGCAAAACATCTTGCCCCGGGCGGATCACAACCAAGGTTCCCACAAAACCCAAAATCACCGAAATCCAACGCCGCAGCCCAACTTTTTCTTTCAGAACACTCACCCCCAATACGATCACGATAAAAGGAGCCACAAAGCTGACCGCCGCCGCATCAGCAAGCGGCACATAGCGCAAAGCCATCACGAATAAACAGGCCGATCCTGCCGCTGTTACCCCGCGCATCACCTGCAATAAAGGTTGCTTAGAGATCAAAAAAGCCGGGCCGCGTAACAACAAAAACACGACGACGCCGCATAGCAACCCCAATTGGCGGAACCAAACGATCTGAACCGGGTGCATGCCATCAGATAAAAACTTTGCCATCGTATCCACAGCCGAAAACAAAAACATGCCCAAAGCCATAAAACAGATACCCATGAAATTGTCAGAGCGCATATGCGGCGCCCCGATCTCGCTGTGCGGCATTCAGGCAACTACGCGGATCACAAAGCGCCGCACCACGTAAAAAAGCGATCGCAGAGTCAGCCCGGGCATTGCGCGCCCGGCGTGCCGCACGGTTTGCCAAACCCGCAGGTCGATCATCATGTGCGCGGACCACAGACATAGTTGGACCTTTTCAAACAAAAATATGGATGGACAGCCTGTACCCATATAAACGCTGTATCGCCAGTTGCCTCCTCCCAAAAGACAACCGGCGATACCGGCACTCTCGTATTGGCTACAGGTGCTGAGGACAGAGTTTACACAAAGCGGTCGGAAAAGAAAGCCCCTAGTCAAGCGTCGTTTTTTTGAGGATCTAACATATCCCCTGACACATGCGCCTCGTCTCAGGAAACGTAAGCAGCCCATAGGGTGCTGCGCCTAAAAGCTTGATCAAACACCGATGAGCTGATCAAAAAACATCACCGACAAGACTTTACAGCTATGCGCAATGAAAAAATTGAAAAAAACCTTTATTTAAAACCCATTACATTGTTTAAAAGTTTCACAGCGATATTCATATGAGGGTCAAATGAAACAGATCGAATTAGCCTATCTCCCCGTTATCGGTCGTGGAGAGCAGATAAACCTCATCTGCGCTCTGCATGGCATTGAGGTAAATTATCTTCTTTCCAGCCCGATGGGGGAAGATTTCGACAAAGATACGCAAGCGCCCTTTGGAATTATTCCTTGGATGAAGGATATGTCGAACGGGTTGGAATTGAACGACTCGATGGCGATCGTGCAATATTTGGTCGCACAATACCCCGGCCCGTTAACACCCAAAAACAATGAAGAGGCCGCCCGCGTCAACATGTATTGGGCTTGGGTGCAGGATTACTATTCTTTTGTTTTATCGCCCTTCCACGATATTATTACGGGGCATAATGAAACCTTTTGGAGAAATCTGCGGTTAACTGACAGCCTCGCTGATGGCGGTAAGGATGCGGGGATCGCTAATCTGACTAGGCTGCATAAAAGCCGTTTTGAATTTCTTGAAAAGCATTTGAGCGCGCAAAAAGCAGGGCCGTTTTTAACTGGAGACACCTGCTCTTATGCCGATATCTTTCTCTATACCTGCGTGCGCGCCGTTCAAGAAACCGGAGGTTTTGGTATCTTAAGAGAGGCCTGTGGGGGTGACCCATTTGCAGAATTCCCAACCATTCTCAGCATAACAGAGGCAGTCGGCGCGCTTAGCACCGTAAAAGATAGCGCCGCCAAATTTGCGCAATGTCCCATTTAAGTTGACATCTGTAAAAGCCATAAAAAACGATCCTGCCCGTCCAAAATGGCAGCAGCTTGCGCTGACCTTTAATTTTAGAGGCGGGCAAGCCTTTGGTCACAGCGGCTGTGAACGTCATATGAATTCACAGCGGCCGTGTTTCAATTTCAATAGCGCAGAACAAGCGCCCCCAACGCCGCGACGCGCATTGTGCTGACGCAACAGCGCTTGTGATGGCAAAGGGCGCAGGCAAGGCGCGCCCCTTAAATAAGAGTGATAAATCGGATCCACATCCACACAAGCACTGCCGTTGACGGGATCCAAATTATCGCGCGCATTGGAAATCCACCATTGATTGCTAAGTGATTGAAAAATATATGGTAAAATGAATGGATTGTGCGGAGGTAAAAATACCAATAGGCCAATTGCACGAAATACGCGTCGCCCGTATTTGTCACAAATATTGAAATGCAGACGGTGTAAAACAAAACTGGAAACTCAAATAGATTTGTAAGGTTTCTCTGAGAGTTGCGTAACACCACGCTTCCATTATCAAAGGGAGGATGGCGGTGTTCTTCTCCATCAACAGATGCATCGCTCGAAGTAAGATAGATTTCTTTGAGCCTGATGCCGGTGGAAAATAAAAACACGGTGGCCGTCAAACACATCATGTAGAACATGGGCATAAATATTTCTGTCATTTTCAAGACACTCCACTGGGCTGCTCTATGGCCGCTTCACGACCATCGATATTTTAAAGCTTCGGGATCAACTGGGTAAAGATCCTGACGGGTTTGCGGCGATCCATATTTCTTCATCCTCTGCGCCACTGCCGCTTGAAACAACGCGAGCTAGCGCAAATTTTCGCTTAGAAATTGCTTCTTATATCCTCGAAATGATCTTCCCATCCGCCATCCGGTATAAAAGTATCATCAAAAGATTGTTGTTTTGACAGCTCGGTTTTGTAGAAAACTTCCTCGCATTTTTCGCGCAATGCTTCCAAAAAATAACCGTCTTCCTTATCGAGAATACCGTTTTTGCGCAGGCTGGCATCGCGCAGCTTGGTTATACGCGCCAACTTGGTTTCCCAAAACTCGATTTGATCTTCATCTGCGTTTTCTTGCGCCAAACCCAATGCAAATTCGCCAAAATGCATGCATTGATACAGCAGCGTTTGATGCGTTTGAAACAGTTTTGCTTTTCCAAAACCAAACATGAATTTTCCCTATCATATCCCAATATATCGATGCGCCTTTGGCAAGCATCCGCATGGCCAAACTACCATAACGAAAGTATTTTATCTAGGACAGGTTTTTACCAACCCAACTGCCTGTCTGCGCGGCGCCTTTTTTTCGAATGGCGCATATTCTCGGCCTTACCCCCTAGCCCGCAAATCGTCGACAGCACGGAACAATCGTTGCCCTGCCCGCTGCAAAACGCGCCAATCCAATCAGCGCCAAACCATTTTAAAAGGGAGCCAGGGCTTGATTTTGCCTTCAATTGAACGTGATCTATCGGTAAGGCGCGTAAAAAAACCCACGTATACGTCTAGACCCGCGCGCGTGGGGGGCATAGACCATTGGAAAGGCGAACAGGCCGCTTAGATTTTCGTGGCGGCTGACGGGAAAGGCAACATATGCATATTTTTATCACCGGCATTGCAGGTTTTATTGGTGCAAACGCTGCCGAGCAATTGTTGAAGGCTGGGCACCGCGTGACGGGTATTGATAATTTAAACGATTATTATGACCCGCAATTGAAGCAGGCTCGGCTTGCGCCATTGACTAGGCATCCCAATTTTCGGTTTCATCACGCCGCGGTTGAAGACCCGGATGTGCTGAAAAACCTATTTGAAGCCAATGGTTTTGATGCAGTGATCCATTTGGCTGCGCAGGCCGGCGTGCGCTATTCAATCGAAAATCCCCGCAGCTACCTTAGCAGCAATTTGATCGGTACGTTCGAACTGTTAGAGGCCGCCCGCGCACATCCGCCCAAACATATGTTGCTGGCCTCCACCTCTTCTGCCTATGGCGCCAATGAGGCGATGCCCTATCAGGAAACGCAGCGCGCCGATCATCAAATGTCGTTTTACGCCGCCACCAAAAAATCAACCGAGGCAATGGCTCATTCATACGCGCATCTATACCACTTACCGATCACGATGTTTCGGTTCTTTACCGTCTATGGTCCTTGGGGGCGCCCCGATATGGCGCTTTTTAAATTCACCGACGCTATTTTGAACGATCGACCCATTGATGTGTATAATCATGGCAATATGCGCCGTGATTTCACCTATGTGGATGATTTGGTGCAAGCGCTGATACTTTTGATCGAAACCCCGCCTTCAGACACACCAGTAACGGCAGAGGACAGCCTGTCGCCTGTTGCGCCGCATCGGGTGCTCAATATTGGCAACAATGCGCCCGTCGCATTGGAAGAATTTATTGCTGCGATCGAAGCCGCCACCGGGCGCTCTGCAACGCGCAATTTGATGGATATGCAAGCAGGCGACGTGCCCGCGACCTGGGCCGATACAAGCCTTTTGCAAGCCCTCACCGGGTACCAACCGAAAACGGACATTCAGACCGGTGTCCGAAAATTTGTTGACTGGTATAACAGCTATTACAGTTAGGGTTTGAACGGCGCTGCAAAGCGCCGTAAAACGATGCACACCTAAAGGATGAAACACGATGCCAGATCCCGCCGCGAGCAGTATCCTGCAACATGCGCAGCGCGTCTTAGACACCGAAGCCGCCGCCTTGGCCAAACTGGCCACGCAGTTACCACCTGATTTTCAGGCCGCAACCGAGGCTATGCTGGCCTGCCAAGGGCGGGTGATCGTTTCAGGCGTCGGGAAATCTGGTCATATCGGGCGCAAAATTGCGGCCACATTTGCCAGCACCGGCACACCCTCCTATTTCATCCACGCAACCGAAGCCAGCCATGGTGATCTTGGGATGATTGGACCGCAGGATCTTTGCCTGCTGATTTCCAATTCCGGCGAAACCGCCGAGCTGAAAGATATGATCGCGCATACGCGGCGGTTTTCAATTCCAATGGCCGCGATTTCCTCGAATGGTGCAAGCACGCTCAGCAAAGCTGCAACCTTCAAACTCACGCTGCCCGATGCGCCCGAGGCCTGCCCGATTGGCTTGGCCCCGACCACCTCAACAACTTTGGCATTGGCCTTGGGCGATGCCCTCGCGGTTGCCTTGATGCAGCAGCGCAACTTTCGCGCTGAAAACTTTCAAACCTTTCATCCCGGTGGCAAGCTGGGTGCTCAAATGATGCGCACGGGCCAGTTAATGCATGGGCCGGAAAAACTGCCGATTGTCTCAGCCAAAAGCTCGATGGCGGACACCTTGCTGGAAATGACATCCAAAGGCTTTGGCGTGGCCGCTCTGATTGAAAATGATAGGCTCACCGGGTTGATATCAGATGGGGATTTGCGCCGTCATATGCAGGGCTTGATGGATAAAACCGCAGCTGACATTGCCAGCCCGACCCCGATCACTATCGCCAAAGATGATTTTGCAGCCGATGCGCTGCGGATAATGAACACGCATAAAATCTCGGTCCTTATCGTGGTGGATGACGCTGGAACAGCCTGTGGTATATTGCATATCCACGATTTATTGCGCGCGGGCGTGGCATGAAAACCAGCATTATCATCCCCGCCCGCTATGCCAGCTCTCGTTTTCCTGGAAAGCCCCTGGTACAACTGCAACTGCCCAGTGGCGCGCAAAAGTCGCTTATCGAGCTCAGTTGGCAGGCAGCCAGAGCTGTCAAGGGCGTTGAGGATGTGTTTATCGCCACGGATGATCGCCGCATCGCCGAGGCGGTAGAGCTGTTTGGGGCCAAGGTTATCATGACCTCAGAGCAATGCGCGAATGGCACCGAACGCTGCGCGGAAGCGGTGGAAAGGGCAAAGTTGACCTCAGACCTGATTGTCAACTTGCAAGGCGATGCGCCGCTCACCCCGGCTTGGTTTGTTGAAAAGCTCATCAAGGCGATGCAAGACGATCCGACCGCAGAAATGGCCACGCCGGTCTTGCGCCTTGATCGTCTGACGCATGGGCATTTCTTGGAAGACCGCCGCAACGGGCGGGTGGGCGGGACCACCGCGGTTTTCGACAACAACCAGCACGCGTTGTATTTTTCAAAAGAGGTGTTGCCCTTTATCGATCTCAGCGCGCTGCCCAATGCAGCCCCCCTGCCCGCCTTTCATCATGTGGGCGTTTACGCCTATCGGCCCAGCGCCTTGGCAGAGTATTTAACCTGGCCACAAGGTCCTTTGGAAGGTCTGGAAGGTTTGGAGCAGCTGCGCTTTTTGGAAAATGGGCGTAAGGTCAAATGCGTCGAAGTCGACGCGCGCGGCAAAGTGTTTTGGGAATTAAACAACCCAGAAGACGTGGCGCGGATAGAAAGCGTGATAGAGGGTTGATATGCAGGATAAAATCATAAAAGTGGGCAATATTGCCATTGGCGGCGCCAACCCGTTCGCGCTGATCACAGGCCCCTGCCAGCTGGAAAACCGCGATCACGCCTTCATGATGGCCGAAAAAATTGCTGAGGCCTGTGCAAAAAGTGACACCCAATTCATCTTCAAGGCGAGCTATGATAAAGCCAATAGATCTTCAATAAACACGCAGCGGGGCCTTGGAATTGAAGAAGGTTTGCGGATTCTGAGCGATATACGCGCGGCATTTGGCTGCCCCATTCTAACCGATGTGCATGAGGCAGCGCAGTGCCAAACAGCCGCCGGCGTGGTGGATATTTTGCAAATTCCCGCATTTTTATGCCGGCAAACCGATTTGCTTTTGGCGGCGGGAAAAACCGGCCGCGCAATCAACGTTAAAAAAGGCCAGTTTTTGGCGCCTTGGGATATGCAGAATGTGGCCGATAAAATCGCCAGCACCGGCAATGATCGAATTTTGCTCTGCGACCGGGGCACCTCCTTTGGCTATAACACTTTGGTCAGTGATTTTCGCGGCCTGCCGATTATGGCCAATACTGGTTATCCGGTGGTGTTTGACGCCACTCATTCGGTTCAACAACCGGGCGGGCAAGGCAATACATCAGGGGGTCAGCGCGAATTCGCGCCGGTTCTGGCCAGAGCCGCCTGCGCGGTTGGCATTGCTGCGCTGTTTATCGAAACCCATCAAGACCCGGACACCGCGCCAAGCGATGGCCCAAATATGATTCCTGTCGATCAAATGGGTGATTTGATCAAAGAATTGCGCGGGTTTGATGCGCTGCGCAAAAGCCTTTAGAACGCTTAAACACCTATCTACGAAGCGAGTGATGGAAGCCAAAGCACGATCGAGGGAAAGCTGACCAAAAGCGCAATCGTCACCGCATCGGCAAGGAAAAACGGCATAACCCCTTTGAACACGTCTTGAACGCTCAAATCATCGCGCACACCCGCCACCACAAAGCAGTTCAAACCGATGGGTGGCGTGATCAAACAAAACTCGGCCATTTTCACCACCAGAATTCCGAACCAAATCGCGCACATCGTGCCAGACATGCCAAAGGCGCTATCTGCGGCAGAGACCATTTCCCCGCCATTCAGCGCCATCACCGCCGGATACACGACCGGCAAGGTCAGCAATAACATCCCAATCGCATCCATAAACATGCCCAGCACCGCATAGGCCAATAGGATGCAGATCAAAATCAACATGGGCGCCATATCCAGCGATGTAATCCAATCCGAAAACGCATCGGGCAGTTTGGCAAAGCCCAAAAACCGCACATAAATCAAAACACCCCAGATGATAGTGAAAATCATCACCGTCAACTTTGCGGTTTCCAACAAGGCTTCACCCAGCTGCTTCCAGCGCATCCCCCGATAGAGCGCCATCACAAACACGATAAACGCACCGACCGCGCCGCCTTCCGTCGGCGTGCCCCAAGCTTCGCCAAACGGGTTGTAAACGAAGAAAATAATAATCACCACAACGGCCACAATCGGCAGCGCCGGCGGCAGGCTTTCGAAGCGTTCGCGCCAGGTGAACCCGGATACTGGCGGCCCTACCGCTTTAAAACTCACCGCGATGCCAATGATTAAAGTGGCATAGATGATGGCCGAAAAAGCGCCCGGAATGAAGCCCGCAAGCAACAGCTTGCCCACATCTTGCTCAACGATAATCGCATAGATCACCAGAATGGCAGAGGGCGGGATCAACGAGGCCAGCGTTCCTCCAGCGGCCACAACACCCGCCGCAAACTGCTTGTTATAGCCAATTTTCAACATTTCCGGAATGGCGATCCGCGCAAACACAGCCGCCGTGGCCACCGAAGCGCCCGACACCGCCGCAAAGCCCGCAGTTGCAAACACCGTTGATACCGCCAAGCCACCGGGCACCCAGGCAATCCAACGTTTAGCCGCTTCGAACAACGCCACGGTCAATTTTGCATAATAAGCCAGATAACCGATCAATATAAACACCGGAATTAGGCTTAGAACCTGCGCGCTTACCTTGGAATGCGGCGTCAATCCCGCCACTTTCACGCTGATTTGCAAAGCTTTTGCGAACCGCGCAGGGTCATAATCAAACCCATTCCACCGCAGCCATACCAAGCCAACAAACCCCGCCAGACCTGCCGCGAAGGCCACGCGCATCCCGAGCAGCACCATAACCAGCATGCCCGTGCTGACATAAAGGCCGATCGTAATATTATCCATCAATCCGCCCCTTCCAGCGCCTGCGCTTCAAGCTTTGCCTGCTCGGCCACGCTTAGGGTCAAAGGTACGGCAACCGGGTTTTCCAAGCCAAAGATCAAAGCCCGGCCATATCCAACCGCCTGCAACAGCAACCGCAAGCACAACACCGCAAAGGCCACGGGAACAATAAGCTTTGAGGGCCAGACTGGAATGCCGATATCAACTGAGCTGTCACGGCTACATAAAGGGCGGGCGCAGTCAAAAGAGCGGTCAAAATGCTCCCATGCTCCCCAAGTGAGCGCCATCATCAAGACCAAAATCAATAATACAGATAGCAGCTCAAACAGCCAAAGCACGCGCCCTTTTAAGGCCGAGACCAGCATGTCCATGCGGATATGGGTACCATCACGTTGCACGTAAGAGACGCCCATGATCGCGATGACGGGCATTGCTGCTTCGATGTAATCAACATAGCCCGCTAGGGGAGAGGCGAAAAATTTGCGACCTGTCACCGAATAAGCTGCCAAAAACATCAATGAAAAAATCGCCAGCCCGCTGATCAAGGCGCAAAATCGCTCAATCGGAAGCAAAGCGCGATCAAGCCGGCTCAGAAGGCTTGAATCTTCTAATACCGCCGCAGATCCTGCCATTTCACCCTCCGAGCTTTTAGATATAAGCAGACCGCCCCGATCTGGGGCGGCCCATCATTTTTCTAAACTGGTTTAATTGGCCGCTTTGGCCTCTGCCAAAGTGGACATCACCAGATCATAGAGCTCTTGACCTGGCAGCCCCTGGGCTTCCATGTCCGCGATCCAAGCATCGCGGATCGGATCCGCTGCTTTGGTGCGGAACGCATCGATTACATCGGCACTAATCTCAACTTTGGTCACGCCCTTCTCAGCCAAGACGGAATCCCATTTGGCCAACAACTCACCATAATTGGCTACGTAATGATCGAGCGCTTCCTGCACAGATCCATCCAAGGCTTCGCGATGCGCATCTGACAAAGACTCATAGGCATCTATATTGACCACCACGGGGCAATTCACCGTGCCGGGGTTCAAATTCGCCGTCCACCAATCGGCTTGGTTGATTGTACCGAAAGACAAATGCGCGTGCTGCGCAAAGGCCACCGTGTCAACAACGCCAGATTCCATCGCTTGATAGGCTTCTGTTGCCGTCACCGATGTTGGAACGCTGCCCGCAGCAGCAAAGGCTTTTCCCAAACCGCCAGTGGCGCGTACCCGCATGCCTTCAAAATCACTCAGCGTGGTTCTGGGCTCGCCCGTGCCGACCAAGTTATATTGTGGCATCGGTGAAGTCATCAGCAGCTTCGCATTCCACTGCGCCATTTCTTCGGTGGCGGCGGGATGCGCATAAACAGCAGCAGAAACCGCCACTTCTTGCGCTAGATTTTCAACGCCCAAAAAGGGCAGTTCCAAAACGGTCACGACGCGGTTTTTATCGGCATGATAACCGGCGCAGAACTGCGCCATTTCAAACGCGCCAATGCTAATTCCATCGAGGTTTTCTTTGTTTTTGGACAAACCACCATAGCTGATATTCAGCGTGAATTCGCCGTTTGTCTTTTGATCAAGCAATTCGCCCAATTTATGAATATGCTCTGTGAAGGCACGGCGTTTTCCCCACACCGATACGTTCCATTCTTCTGCCAATGTTTCCGTTGCCAGCGCGCCCGCGATGGCAAAGACAAATAATTTAGGCATTAACGTTTTCATGTTTTTCTCCCATTCTCACGTGCTCGTAAGATGTAGCTTGTAATCAAAGCCTTCACAACCAGAACAAGCCTCAATAGGTTGCACAAAGGCAGCGCACCAGCCTTTCGGCCAAAAAATGAGCGTTGGTGTCAGCGATGCTGAAGAAATGCCCTGATGGGTCAGGTCAACCACAGGAAGCGCCTTAAAGACCCCAAGAATATCGCAGCTGTACAGTTTCTAAACCGAAATTGGTGGCGTAGATCCCCGCGTTCGAGCGGTGATCATAGCTCGCTGCAAGCCGGCCTGCAGATCCAAAATCATATCCAACTTCGATCCCTGAGCGAAATTCAATAGGGCCGCCCAGATCCTCGCCTGCGCCGCGTGCATAAAGCCCAGACATGAGGTGAAGCTGCGCAAAGACCGGCGCTGTTTTAAGGGCTGCTTCGTAGAGTACGCCCACGCCGGCCCAATAATCACGTCTCTGCGTTGCTGAGGCACCATAAACCATGCGCCATGGACCATAGGCCTGCCCTGGTTCTTGGCGAAGATAGACTTCTGTATCGACTTGGTCCAACTGATAATAGACTTGGCCCGCAGAAATGCTGGTCCGCTGCGGCGCTTGCGACGCGGCATAACAATTGGGCTTACAGTCCGATAGTGAGATATCTGCAAACCCAGCGAGCAAGGTCAATACCGCAAAGGTTCCATCCATAATATAACCCACATCCAACAGGTATCTTCTACATCACAGGGGAAGTTTACGCTGCTCGCGCAACGGAGTAAACCCAAAGTGATAAAAAACCTCTAGAGCCGGGAGAGAGGTTAAGAAATCCGCAAAATTTTCTGCCGCCTGAGTTAAATTTTGAGACAAGAGGTCGATTATGTAGAGGATTGACTCATGCGCGTCTTCAGGCACTGGCGCCGCTTTATGACTCGCGGGTTGTGCAATCAAATCTGAGGCACAGGCGATTGCAAGCCGTGCCTCATTCAACTGAGCCAGCCGCAACGCAGCGCGTATGTGATCGACCGGCAGGATCTGTGGTGCTCAATCGTTCGAGAGATCAAAATAGGTTAACGCCTGATGGGCGTAGAGTCCCGCTGGCACGCAACTCACATGCCCCGCCGCCGAATAACCCTCTGCAAAAGCCGCTCTGAACGCCTCGCTGCGCGAGAAGTCAATAGTCTGCTCCGGCCCAACGCTGCTGGCCACCACAAACGGGTTTGAAAACGCGGGCTGCGCTCGGTTGATGAAGCCTTCCCCCACAAGCAAATTTACCAATGCTCGATTGACAGAAATGATAAGATCTGCGGGCGCGCCTAAGCGCCGCCACTTACCAGAAACGCAATAATTGGCCGCCCCTCATACAACGCCGATTGCAGCGCTACACCCTCTTCTAATGCATCTTTTAAACTGGCTGCAGCGAGCATAAACAGAGGTTTTTGCGCCTGTTTCGCCACCGCTATGGCCGCTTTTAAACACAATAGAACACCCAGAAAACCAATGGAAAATGAGGAAATAGAATATTCACTCGGGTTTTGCGGGCAGCTCCATATCTGACCAATATTCGGAAAACTTTGGAAAATTCCACGTCATATGATAATGGCGCGATGTCACGGGCGTGCCAATTTTCATATCTTTTACCAATGAGGGCTTTAGGGCATGCCCCGAAAAGGTCAGAGCGACCTGTGATTTCCTGCGCGCCTGAACCCAAGGCAAGCGGCATATGAAAGCAGAATAATCCCATCCCACGGTCATATATTCGGTGGTAAATTTACTGGCCAATGCGCGCGAAAAGACCCGCGTTTTTCCGCGGGCAAAGTAACTGATAAAACGCTCATCCGTTTTACAAATACGATCAAGGGGCCATTTATGGGTGATGCCACGCCAGCGCACATAGCCAAATTCTTTCTTAAACGCGTCGGGCAGGCCCGCAAATTCTCTGGGGTAGAAGGCCATAATCGGACTATTGCCGTAATAGTAGTAATTCTTCGCGAGCAGCCGCGCCAAGGGCATGGCCCGCCACCACGGAATATAATGCCCACGGCACATATACATCCCACCGGTTTTTTCCACATCGGCAACTAATTTTGCCACATCGCCCAAAATCATTGTGTCCAAATCAAAAAATACGGTCGGCAGATCCGGATTCAAAACGCCCGGAACGAAAATAGACAGTTTCAGCCGGCAGCCTTTTTTCATCGTTTCATACCAATCGCCCCAATCAGGAAAGGGTTTAACATCAATGAAATCACCCAACCCCTCTGGATCATCGGTCACGCAGACAAAACGCACGTTTCGCGATGCCATTTTCTGCAGATTTAAAAGCGTGTTGTTCACGTGGTTCGCAGAATAACGATCACCCCATTTCACCACCACAACCTGCATCATACTGAAACCTCTTTTTGCTTAGCTCTTACACCGGCGCCGCCCGTACTGCCAACGGGCGCGCACGCACTGTGCATAAAACGTTGCTCACCGCGCTGTCTAGCCCTAATCCATGTAGCCCACGCTCGGCCGGATGCAGCCCAAAGCGTGGCTTTATAAATCCCCCCGCCCGATTGACAGGGCTTGAGCCCGCCCACCCTGCTTATAATATGCTGTCAACCTGTTGGCTCGGCGCCTTTAGAGGCCGGTTTTACAGCGCGGGTTTCTATCCAAATATTGATATAATTGGCACCAAAAATCACCAAAGCTCCAAGCACCACATAGATGTCAATCACCTCTCCATATAGGCTAAAGCCGACCAACATGATCACCGGCAAACGCAATAAATCAACCGGCACCACAACGGTGGCCGGGGCTAAAGACAAAGCGCTGGTCAAGCATAAATGCGCAAATAATCCAGCGCAGGCAATCAGCACGACCCAAGGCATGTTGCTGAAAGATGGCAATGCGATATCGCCATCAGCGCCCGCGCAAACAGCCCCAAAGACCAGCTGCATCAACGTCATGTAAAACAAAACTGTCCAAATGGTTTCGCTGCGCGTCAATTGTTTTGTCGCCATAATGGATCCGGCAAATCCAATCGCGGCCATCGCACCTGCCACGACCCCCCAACTTAGCGTATCGGGCGTGGGGCGGGTGACCAGTAGCACCCCAAGCAACCCCAAAGCACCGGCGAGCATGCGGGTTTTGCTCAATGGTTCGCCAAGCACCAAGGGAGCCAAGAGTAAAACCCATAAAGGCGCGGTGAACTCTAAGGCAAATACCTCGGCCAGCGGCACCACAGTAATGGCAAAAAACCATAAATTCTGACCGGTAAAATGGCAGATATTGCGCACCAGATGAACGGGCAGATGCCGCGTTGAAATCTCTTTGACCTGGCCAAAATAGATGCCAAAGGCCAGCACCAAAACCGCCCCGACCACGCTGCGAAACAGCATGATTTCAAACGTATCAAGTTGGAAGCTAACAGCGCGCCCGGCAACCGCCATGGCTGTAAAGCTTGCAATCGCCCCGAACATATAAATCGTGGCACGCAGCAGATGCGATTTTTGCGTCGTCACCAGTTTCTACCTTCCTTTTGCATTGCCAGACGGGACAGATTGGCTTGGCTTTGCAAACCCGTATCGCTCTATCAGAAGCCACCCTGCTAGAGGGAAGCGCCCGCGTTGTACAGACAAAACAAGGGCCTGCGCTGGTGTAAGGGGCGCATCGGGCGCGCCAGAATCAATTTGACCTTGGGCGCTGCACTGTCTACCTAGCTGAAAGATCTCAAGAGGCCCAACCGATGATATATTCTTCTGCAGAGCAATGGCAAAACGCGCCACACAAACGGGTGGTGCTTTTTGGCATGTCTGGTTTGGGCAAGACCTATATGTCCAATATTTTGCGTGACACGGGCGCTTGGTTTCACTATTCGGTCGATTATCGGATCGGAACCCATTACATGGGTGATTATATCACCGATAGCATCAAGCGCAAAGCGATGGACGTGCCCTATCTGCGCGAACTTTTATTGTCTGACTCGATCTATCTGGCCTCAAACATCACCTTTGAGAACTTGGCGCCGCTATCCACCTATATGGGCAAACCCGGCACCGAGACCAATGGCGGCATACCGTTTCAAGAGTATCGCAAACGCCAAGAGCAGCACCGCCGCTCGGAAATCGCCGCGTTGCTCGATACTCCAGAATTTATCGAACGCGCCGAAGAAATATATCAGTATGATCATTTTATCTGCGATTGCAGCGGCTCAATCTGCGAAGTTGTTGACCCATTTGACCGCGATGATCCGGTGCTAAAATCGCTTAGTGAAACTGCGCTATTGGTATGGATAAGGGGCAACGAAGCGCATACACAAGAACTCGTTCAGCGCTTTGATAAAGCCCCCAAACCGATGTATTATCACCCTGATTTTCTCGTTTCAAAATGGACCCAATATCTTGCCGAACAAACCCTACAAGAGCATCAAGTGAATCCAGATAGTTTCATTCGGTGGATCTACGCGGAGGCTCTGGCGCATCGCCAGCCGCGCTATGAGGCGATGGCCAATTGGGGCATTACCGTTGACGCCTCTGAGGTTGCGCGCGCTAAAAACGAAGAGGATTTTAGCGCTTTAATCGGCCAAGCGCTCGCCGCCAAAGCCGCCCCTGAGCCAGTTTAAGAAAGATGCGTTTAACGTAATTTGGGTATCAGAAAGACAAACAATGCCAATAAAAATTCCCGCCAACCTGCCTGCCTTTCATGTTTTGAAGCAAGAGGGCGTGATGGTGATGAGCGATGATGAAGCAGCCCGGCAGGATATCCGCCCCTTAAACATCGGTCTCTTGAATTTAATGCCAAAAAAAATTCAAACCGAAAACCAATTTTCCCGCTTGATTGGCGCAACACCGCTGCAAATTAATCTATCTTTGATCCGGATGAGCGAACATCACACCAAAAACACTGCGGCAGAACATATGAGCAGTTTCTATCGCGCCTTCCAAGACGTCAAAGCAAGCGGTGAAAAATTTGATGGCCTGATCATCACCGGAGCTCCGATCGAGCATCTGCCCTTTGAGCAGGTGACCTATTGGGATGAGCTTCAAGAGGTCTTTGAGTGGACGCAATCGCATGTGCACGCAACATTTGCGGTCTGTTGGGGTGCAATGGCGATGCTGAACCATTTTTATAAAATCCCCAAATATGATTTAACCGCAAAGGCTTTTGGATGCTTTGCACAAACCAATCTGGATCCGACCTCCCCTTTTCTAAGGGGGTTTTCGGATCAATGCGTTATCCCAGTGAGCCGCTGGACCGAAATCAGCCAAACCGATATTGATCGCCATTCCGGCTTGAGCACGCTTTTGGGCAGCCCCGAGGTTGGCCCCTGTTTGGTGCAAGATCCCGCGCGTCGCGCGTTGCACATTTTCAATCATTTTGAATATGACAGCGACACCCTAAAACAAGAATATGACCGCGATGTTGCATCCGCGATAGATATCAACGTGCCGATCAATTATTATCCAAATGACGATCCGAGCAAAGCGCCGCAAAACCGATGGCGCAGCCATGCGCATTTACTTTACGGCAACTGGATCAACGAAATATATCAAACAACGCCTTTTGATCCTGCTCAAATCGGTCAGCCCCTGTCAGACCCGCTTTAATTTTGCGCCTTTTTAGATAGGCGCCACCTATCGGGATCAATGGCCAGACAGGCCTCAATGGCCGCATTAGCAATCACCGAGACCGTTCCGCTTTCGGGATCCGTCACATTCATACCGCCTTTTACAACCGTTACGTTTGCCCGCCCGCGGGGCAGCGATGCGGCAACGACCTGCGCATCCACGCGCTCTGGGCGCATCGCTGCGATGGTCACATTCACCTCCATCTCAGCATGATCCAACGCTAAGCTGCGAAATAAAACCAGTGAACTGTGATGCAACGCATCTTGTACCGCCCGGCACGCCGCTTTCGTGTAATCTTCGCCGTAAAGATCATTGCCGCTGCCCATTTCCAAAATAATGCGTTTCATTGCAGCAGCTCCAAATCAAAAGAAACCAATATCGCGGCATTTGCGATGATCGTTGCAGGCCCTTCGGGCTGGTTTGGTCGCGGTATTTCCAACCCGCCAACAGCCCCTTTTATTGAAACTTGCCCATAAGGAAATAGCGCCTTTAAAGCCGTAAAATCCAATTCATTGGGGTTTGGCACCGCGATTTCAACATCGATCAACATAGCCTCCTTTGGAAATCCAAACGCCTCCGCAAAACTGACTGAATTATGCCACAAGGCGTCTTCTATTGCCCGCTGCGCGGCCTTCGTGGAACTGCCGCTGCGCAGGGCAGTTCCCATCCCAAGCTCCATAAGCATTCGTTTTTTCGCCAATTTTATCCAACCTCTATCTGAGAAAACCCGTCTATTTTGCCCAAGCCCCTAGGGCGCATTATGGAAAGTCTTTCACAGGCCCTAAGGAATGGGAAGCGCCAAAGGCGGCCATCTCTTAAAGCATTTGGCCAATTACGACACAGCGTCGCAAATAAGCCAGACTCAAAGCTTATAAAGGTCAAAGCTTGGCCCACTGATTCAGGGACCTGGCATATGCAAGCTGAAGCTTCGATTATTCAACTGATCTGCTGTACTATTGGCGCGGAACGCGGCCGGGCGGCCCGTGGTGCTCCGATCACTTAGACGCCACCCGCGCCATTTCAATTTTGCAAATCACTCTTTGGACAAAGCCATGACAGAACAAATTATCCGCCGTGCAGGAGGGCGCTCTGCCCGAAGATCTGCGCGCAGCGCCCCCCTCGCCGATCACTTGCGCCCCGTACGCGCCGGCCTTGAAGGCGGGCGATTTAACCCGCTGAGCCCACAAGCTGAAGACCGCATTCACGCAGCTGTGCTTGACGCTTTGGAGCATATCGGCTTGGCCGATGCCCCCCCCAGCGGCATCGAATATATGACGAAGGCCGGCGCAATTTTAGACAATAATGGCCGCCTTCGCTTCCCGCGCAGTTTGATCGAAGACACCATCGCGCGGGCAAACCGTTCGATCACGCTTTACGGGCGGGATCCAAAACATGATCTGGAATTATCCGGAGGCCGGGTGCATTACGGAACCGCGGGCGCTGCGGTCCATGTGGTGGATGTCGAAGGGCGCGCTTACCGCGAAAGCACCGTACAAGATTTATTTGATGCAGCCCGGATAACCGACACGCTCGATAATATTCATTTTCTGCAACGCCCGATGGTTTGCCGTGATATCCCCGATAATAGAGAGATGGATCTCAACACCGTGTATGCCTGTAGCGCGGGCACAACCAAACATATCGGAACCTCTTTCACAGAACCTAGTTTTGCCACAGAGGCGTTGGAAATGTTGCACCTGATCGCGGGTGGAGAAGACGCCTGGCGGGCGCGTCCCTTCATGTCAAATTCAAACTGCTTCGTGGTTCCGCCGATGAAATTTGCAACAGAAAGCTGCCTGGTGATGGAGCGCTGCATCGCGGGCGGCATGCCAATTTTACTGCTCAGCGCTGGGCAAGCCGGGGCCACGGCGCCGGCCCCTATTGCGGGTGCGATCGTACAAGCGGTTGCCGAATGCCTGGCCGGATTGGTCTATGTAAACGCGGTGCAACCCGGGCACCCGGCGATTTTTGGAACCTGGCCTTTTGTGTCAGATTTGCGCACAGGCGCAATGTCGGGGGGCAGCGGCGAACAGGCGCTTCTCAGCGCAGGATGCGCGCAAATGCATCGTTATTACGATTTGCCCGGCGGCGCTGCGGCGGGAATCGCGGATGCAAAACTTCCCGATATGCAAGCCGGTTGGGAGCAGGCGACCTCAAATGTAATGGCTGGCTTATCGGGGCTGAATATGGTCTATGAAGCCGCCGGAATGCACGCATCGCTTTTGGGTTTCTGTCTGGAATCGCTTATTTTGGGAGATGATTTGATCGGCCAAGCCTTGCGCTGCGTGCGCGGTATCGAGGTCACAGAAGACACGGTCAGCGTTGACGTGATCCGCGCCACCTGTTTGGAGGGGCCCGGCCATTATCTCGGCTCTGATCAGACCTTGGCCTTGATGCAAACCGAATATATTTATCCCGCTTTAGGCGATCGAACCTCGCCAAAAGAATGGGAAGAATTGGGTAAGCCAGATCTGCTTGAAAAAGCCATCGCGCGCAAAACTGAAATTTTATCGCGCCCCTCCGCGGCCTGTTTTGACCCTGCGATCGACAGCGTCATACGCGATAGGTTTAAGATCCACCTGCCCGCTTAGAGCCTTTAAAATATGAGGGATATCCCAATCCGGGCTTGATCCAGCGCCGTTATCCTCTTTTTCGCCCAATTTGGCCCTATCTGCTCTGGTCTTTTGCGGCCAGAGCAGATAGGCGAGCCGCAAGTAAAGACATAAAAGGGCACCAAATATGGATCTTCGCAATATTGCGATCATCGCGCATGTTGATCATGGCAAAACCACCCTCGTGGATGAATTGCTGAAACAATCGGGCGCTTTTCGTGCCAATCAAGCCGTGGCCGAGCGCGCCATGGACAGCAATGATCTGGAACGCGAACGCGGCATCACCATTTTGGCCAAAGCCACCTCGGTGGAATGGAAAACCACCCGCATCAACATCGTTGACACGCCCGGACACGCAGATTTTGGCGGTGAAGTTGAACGCATTCTCAGCATGGTGGATGGCGTGGTTTTGCTGGTCGATGCGGCAGAAGGCCCAATGCCGCAAACCAAATTCGTTACGGCCAAAGCCTTGGCTTTGGGTCTGCGCCCGATCGTTGTGCTCAATAAGGTAGATAAACCCGATGCCGAACCCGATCGTGCTTTGGATGAATGTTTTGATTTATTCGCCTCGCTTGGCGCCAATGATGATCAGCTTGATTTTCCGCATATGTACGCCTCTGGCCGCGCGGGTTGGGCAGATCATGAGCTTGATGGGCCGCGCAAAGATCTCTCAGCCTTGTTTGATCTGGTCGTGAACCACGTATACGCGCCCAAACAAACCGCTCATATCGGCAATGATTTTCAAATGCTGGCCACCACATTGGGCAATGATCCGTTTGTTGGGCGTATTCTGACCGGCCGAGTAGAGAGCGGCAGCTTGAAGGTTGGCGCCACCATCCAAGCGCTGACCCGGTTGGGCCAAAAAATCGAACAATTCCGCGTTACGCGGATTCAAGCCTTCCGCGGCCTTGCACCGCAAGATATTGAATTGGCCGAGGCTGGCGATATCGTTTCACTGGCCGGGATGAGCAAAGCCACGGTTTCAGATACGCTCTGCGCCTTAGCCGTTGATACGCCGCTGCATGCGCAGCCCATCGACCCGCCAACGATCACGGTGACCTTTGGCATCAATGACAGCCCGCTTGCCGGACGCGAAGGCAAGAAAGTGCAAAGCCGCGTGATCCGCGAGCGCTTGCTAAAAGAAGCCGAAAGCAATGTCGCGATCAAAATCAGCGAAACCCCCGGGGGAGAGGCGTTTGAAGTCGCCGGTCGCGGCGAATTACAAATGGGTGTTTTGATCGAGAATATGCGCCGCGAAGGCTTTGAATTGTCAATCTCGCGCCCACAAGTTTTGATGCGCGAAGGCGAAAACGGCGAGCGCCTTGAGCCGATCGAAGAAGTAACAATCGATGTGGATGATGAATATTCCGGCACTGTGATCGAGAAAATCACCGGCACCCGCAAAGGCGATCTGGCCGAAATGAACCAGACGGGAAATGGCAAAACGCGGATTATCGCCCATGTTCCCTCGCGCGGATTGATCGGATATTATGGCGAGTTCTTAACCGACACCCGCGGAACCGGCGTGTTGAACCGGGTTTTCCACGAATGGGCACCGTTTCGCGGAACCATACCGGGCCGCCGCGCCGGTGTATTGATTTCTATGGAAAACGGCGCCTCCGTTGCCTATGCGCTCTGGAATCTAGAAGAGCGGGGCCGGATGTTTATTGGCGCGCAAGCCCCCATTTATCAGGGTATGATTATCGGAGAACATAGCCGAGACAATGACCTTGAGGTAAACCCGCTTAAGGGCAAAAAACTCACCAATGTCCGCGCCTCGGGAACCGATGATGCGGTCAGACTGACCACCCCGATTCAAATGTCATTGGAAGAGGCCATTGCCTATATTGATGATGATGAGTTGGTCGAGGTGACACCCCAGTCAATCCGCCTGCGTAAACGCTATTTGGATCCGCATGAGCGCAAACGGATGTCAAAAACGAAATAAATAAAAGGGCATGCAATGCGCGCCCTTTGTCGCTAAGCCGATGCGCCGCGGTTAAGCCTGTAATAAGGCTTCAACCGCCTCAATAGCCTGCGCGGCATTGCTGATATCGCTGCCACCGCCTTGCGCCATATCGGGGCGACCACCGCCGCCTTTGCCGCCCAAAAGCGGTACCGCGGCCTTGACCATATCAACCGCCGAGATGCGATCGAGCAAATCGCTTGAAACGCCCGCGCACACTGCTACTTTCCCGCCTAGATCCGCGATCAGAAGCACCGCAACCGATCCGATTGAGGCCTTGTGGCTGTCAATCAGAGCCGGCAGGTCTTTGCCCGAAACGCCGCTGACAACTTGCCCTAAAAACGCAACCCCATTGACCTCTTTGGCCTGCGGCGCATCCCCTTGACCCGCGCCCCCCGCCAAGGCCAGTTCGCGGCGCAATTGTGCCACTTCATTTGCAAGCGTTTTGCGCTCATCCAACAAAGCCGCCACGCGGCGCTCTAAATCGGGCATCGGGGCTTTCAACGCGCTTGCCAGCCCTGAAACAACTGCGCTTTGCTGCGCAAGATGCGCGGATGCTGCGGCCCCTGTCAGCGCCTCAACGCGGCGCACGCCGGCGCTGCTGGCACTATCTGACAAAATCACAAACCCGCCAATCTCACCGGTTTGAGCAACATGCGTGCCACCGCAAAGCTCCAAAGAATAGGTCGTTTGATCCATGCCCTTGCAAGAGTCTTCGGCCTGACCCATAGAGACAACGCGCACCTCATCGCCATATTTTTCTCCAAACAGCGCTTGTGCACCGATGGCACGGGCATCATCGGGTGTCATGATGCGGGTGGTCACCGCGCTATTTTGTCGGATATAGGCATTCACTTCGGTTTCGACAAGTTGCAACTCTTGCGCGGTTAACGCCTTAGCGTGGCTGAAATCAAACCGCAGCCGATCTGCGGCATTTAGCGACCCGCGCTGTGCAACATGCGCCCCCAAATGGCCGCGCAACGCCTCATGTAGCAAATGCGTGGCGGAATGGTTTGCGCGGATCGCGCTGCGCCGCTGGTGATCCACTGCCACTGAGCAGCCGATCCCGGGTTGCAAATGCCCGCTGGTGATTTCTGCATAATGCAGAAAAACGCCCGCCACTTTCTTGGTATCGGTGATCCTTGCGCTGCCCGTTTCACAGCTTAGCACACCCTGATCACCCACTTGACCACCGCTTTCGGCGTAAAACGGCGATTGATTTAACACGACAAGAGCGCTTTCACCGGTGTCCGCTTGTGCAAGATTTTTACCATCGCGCACAAGGTTCAAAATTTGCGCCTCGGCGATTTCGGTATCATACCCTAGAAAATCGGTGCTGCCATGTTGCTCAGCAATATCGAACCAAAGGCTTGAATCTGCAGCCTCGCCAGTGCCCGACCAGGCGGCGCGCGCTTTTGCCTTTTGATCGGCCATAGCGGCCTCAAACCCTGGCAAATCAACGCTTCTGCCTTTTTCGCGCAAAGCATCTTGGGTTAAATCAAGCGGAAAGCCATAGGTATCATAGAGTTTAAACGCTGCTTGGCCAGACAGTTCAGCAGCCTGCGGCAAACCGGCAACCTCATCATCTAGCAGCTTCAAGCCGCGCTCTAACGTTTGCCGGAAGCGGGTTTCTTCCAGCTGCAAGGTTTCTTCTATCAACGCTTGAGCCTGCACCAATTCAGGATAGGCGGCGCCCATTTGCGAGACCAGCGCCGGAACCAAACGATGCATCATGGGGTCTTTCACCCCCAGAAGATGCACATGTCGCATCGCGCGGCGCATAATACGGCGCAAAACATAGCCGCGCCCATCATTCGAGGGCATAACGCCATCAGCCATCAGAAAGGAAGTGGAGCGTAAATGATCCGCAATGACTCTGTGATGGGTTTTCCCCGGCCCATCGGGATCATTGCTCGATGCATCAGCGCTGGCTTCGATCAGCGCGCGCATCAGATCCGTATCATAATTATCATGCTTGCCTTGCAGCAGCGCCGCAATCCGCTCAAGCCCCATCCCGGTATCAATCGATTGTTGATCCAGCGCCGTCATCGATCCATCTTCGAATTGTTCATTCTGCATGAAGACCAAGTTCCAGATCTCGATAAAGCGGTCACCGTCTTCTTCGGGGCTGCCCGGAGGTCCTCCCCAGATATGATCGCCATGATCGTAAAAAATCTCAGTGCACGGGCCGCAAGGGCCCGTGGGACCCATCATCCAAAAATTATCATTCGTGGCAATTCGGATGATCCTATCATCGCTTAAACCCGCAACTTTCTTCCAGATTGCGGCAGCCTCATCATCGGTGTGATAAACCGTGACCAGCAGCTTCGATTTATCGATACCAAACTCTTTGGTTAACAGCTCCCAGGCGAAGGGGATCGCCTCAGTTTTAAAATAATCGCCAAAGCTAAAATTACCCAGCATCTCAAAAAATGTATGATGGCGGGCGGTGTAACCCACATTATCAAGATCGTTGTGTTTGCCCCCGGCGCGCACGCATTTCTGCGAGGTCGTTGCCCTCTGGTAATCGCGCTTTTCAACCCCGGTAAATAGGTTTTTGAACTGCACCATGCCGGAATTTGCAAACATCAATGTCGGGTCATTGCGCGGCACCAACGGGCTGGAGGCCACAACCGTATGATCATTTCTGGCAAAGTAATTCAAAAACGTACTTCGGATATCATTCATCGTGGCCATAAGCTGCCCTTTTCATTGCGCATTCTCTGCCGCCCCCTCTAGCTCTTTGTCCAGATTTTGTCCACCGGTCCTGCGGTGCTAGCAAGGGTATATTCCAAATAAAAAAGGCCGCTGGCGCGCGCCAGCAGCCTAACTTACCCTTGGTTCTAATCGGGCCTTAGCCCTCTAACACGCTGTCTCCACCATCGCTGAGTAAATTATCAGCTAATTTTTTCTCTAAATCAAAATCAAGCCCATGCGCAGCGCGAATTTTATCTTCAATCTCAAGCGCTATTGCTTTGTTTTCTGATAAAAACACTTTTGCATTTTCGCGACCTTGGCCGATACGCTCATCCCCGAAACTATACCAAGCCCCGGATTTATCAACGATTCCAGCTTTCACGCCCAAATCCAGCAATTCCCCATTCTTGGAGATGCCTTCGCCGTACATAATATCAAATTCAACTTGTTTGAACGGAGGCGCAACCTTATTTTTAACGACTTTTACCCGCGTGGCATTTCCAACAACTTCATCACGGTCTTTGATCGCGCCAATACGGCGAATATCAAGCCGCACTGAGCTGTAAAATTTTAACGCATTGCCGCCCGTGGTGGTTTCGGGGCTGCCAAACATCACACCGATTTTCATCCGAATTTGGTTGATAAAAATCACCATGCACTTGCTGCGGCTGATGGATCCCGTTAATTTGCGCATCGCTTGGCTCATCAAACGCGCTTGAACACCAACGCTGCTATCACCCATATCGCCCTCTAATTCTGACTTGGGCGTTAAAGCCGCCACAGAATCAACCACAACCATATTCACCGCCCCAGAGCGCACCAGCGTATCGGTGATTTCCAACGCTTGCTCGCCCGTATCGGGCTGGCTGATCAACAATTCATCAAGATCAACGCCAAGCTTTTTGGCATATTGCGGATCCAACGCGTGTTCGGCATCGACAAAGGCACAAACCCCGCCTTTTTTCTGTTCTTCTGCAACGCAATGCAAGGTTAACGTGGTTTTACCCGAGCTTTCAGGGCCATAAATCTCAATGATCCGGCCTTTGGGCAAGCCCCCAATACCAAGACCAATATCCAACCCAAGCGAGCCGGTTGAGGTGCTTTCAATCTCTTGTATCGCGTTTTCGCCGCCCAACTTCATGATCGAGCCTTTGCCAAACTGACGCTCAATTTGACTTAATGCGCTGTCTAATGCTTTTTGTTTATCGTCATTTTTTTTATTGGTCATGGAAAGTAAATCTGCCATATCGGTTACGCCTTTTCCGGTTATTTCACAGCCAAGGCCCCACGGCAATCACTGCTTTGTTCTGCTCATGTTCCTATATGGGGGTAAAAAGAGAACATTTCAACAGTTTTCTTGTCGAGGATCTCTCAAAAGGGTTAATCAACCCTTTATATTTTATCAAAAACTGTTGACGCTTTCGGCGGTTTTAGCCGAAATTTAAGGCTCTAAATCGGCCTGTCCGCAGCGCAGCCATTTGTCCGCCAACCAAGAATTTGGGCAAAACAATAAGCATTTGCAACGGGCGCAGGCCGGTTGTTGGGCAAATCACGGCATTTGCGATTCAACTGCAGAGGCCAGTTGAGTCAAAGAAAATGGCTTTGCTAGAAAAATTGAATTTGGCACAGACGACTGATCGGCCGTCAACTTATCTTCGGCATATCCTGACATGAAAATAATTCGTATATGAGGGCGGATTTGCAAAGCCTCGCGCACCCAACTGGGCCCGCCACGCCCCGGCATCACGACATCAGTGACAAATAGATCCAATTTAACATTTGGGTTTTGGGCGATTTCTAACGCCTTTTCACCCGATTCAGCCACCAAAACGGAATATCCGCATAAACGCAGGGCTCGGGCCGCAAACGTCCGCACAGTTGCTTCATCCTCCACCAATAAAACGGCGCCGCCCTCCGGCCTATTTGCAACCAATTTGATATCCGAAGGCGGGGAGGCAGCTTTTTGAGATGGCAAATCACTGGCTGGCAAAAGTAAGGTGAAGATAGTGCCCTGACCAACGCTGCTATCCACAAAAATATAGCCGCCCGTTTGCTTAACAATCCCATAGACGGTCGACAGACCCAAACCGGTGCCTTCGCCGGTGCGTTTGGTTGTGTAGAACGGTTCAAAAATTTTTTGTAATTTATCAGAAGCAATCCCACAGCCTTTGTCTTGAATGGAAATGCTTACATAAGCGCCCTTGGGAACCGCCACACGATCACGGAGCATGGGTTCGCAAATCTCTGTACCGGCGGTTGAAATAAATATTTCACCACCCTCTGGCATTGAATCCCGCGCATTCACAACAAGGTTCATAACAACCTGTTCTAACTGCCGTTTATCGGCCCGTACGGCGCGTTTCACAGGATCATATTTCAACCGCAACTGCACTTTCTCTCCAACAAGCCGGTCTAACAAATGCGTAAGATCAGACAACGTTTCCCGAATTTCAAGATTTTGCGGCCGCAAGGTTTGCTTGCGAGAAAACGCCAATAGCTGTGAAACAAGCGCCGCAGCGCGATTGGCGTTTTGATTGATTTGTAACAAATCATCGTAATCCTGATCCGATTTTTTGTGGCGCAAGAGCAGCAAATCACAATGCCCAGTGATCGCGGTTAATAAATTGTTAAAATCATGCGCCACGCCACCAGCCAATTGACCAATTGCTTGCATTTTTTGACTTTGAACAAATTGCGCCTCCAACGATTTAAGTTCGGTTGCATCGGTGAACACAGCGGTCAAATTGGAGCGCCGGTTGGACATGTCTTTATACAACGACACTTGCACAAAAGTTTCGCGCTCAGGTCGCGACAGGCGCAGAAACTCGGGTTGCTTCAAACCTCGGCCCAAGGTCGCATCGCGCAGCCAATCCGCCAAGGCCCGCCCCAGCCCCTCCATCACCTCTTCGATCGCGGGTGTTTCATCGGCCCGCAGCCCCAAGAGCTTCGAGGCTTGAGAATTGGCGCGAATAATCACGCCCTGAGGCGATAATTCTGCCATCGGAACGGGAACCCGCTCAAAATCATCGTGAGGGGTCGGTGCGATCTCCTCTTTGCTCCAATTTGGCACCAAAAACACTTCAGACTCTCCAGCCTCCAAACGGTTTTGCAAAAAGCGAAAGGTACCAAAGCAGCCATTTAATTTCAGCGTCTCCGGCAGGAGAGGCGCGCGCTTTAAAGCCTGTGTAATTTCTTTTTGGCTGTGAGCCTGTTTCAAAAGTCTGGTTGCTACAGGATTGCTAAAAAGCACCTGCCCGTTTTCACCAAGACGAAAAAAGGGAAGACAATCACCGATCAGGTGGCAGTGGCAAGAATGAAAGCTGCTGGCCGAGGGCGTGGAAGTCGACGCAAAATGCTCGGCCTTAAATTTTCTGCCAAGCCAAATAAAAAAATACGTAATCTTATGCCAAGACATTTTAAAAATCGCTTACATCCTGAAAATGAAATTGGTTTTGCCACCCTCGCATTGCAGCGTGCAAAATCAGAGCCACAAAGCCCGTTTCATGCCGATGCTCAAAGCGACTATGAGGCCTGGTAAAATCTGCTGTCGGACAACTTTGGTCCCATGGTTTGCGCGCGTTCAAACATGGGATGCGACTGTCGATTTGCGGCTTGCCTGGATGAAGCTTTTTAACGCTGCAAAAAAAGAGGCCAAGCTTACCCAAAAGGCCGAAGATTCGTAGAGGCGGACCCTGAATAGACGCAGGCGCATATCCCACCCGCCCTGAGCGGGGCGGGTTCTGTCTTGCGCACCATAGGACGGCACGAATAGCGCAAATGTCAGCTCATACATTATTGCCCCAAAATACCAACTGGGCGATAAAAATAACGGTGACGCCATATTTTAAGATGGCAGAAATATCTTTAATTTATGTAAAGACCATAGCCGAGATCTGGCACTGCGTACAAATCAATCTTTCTCTAATACAGCATAATAGAAACCATCGCCCTGATTTGACGGAAGAAATTGCTTCGAATCTCGGCAAGACCAAGACGGATTCTCTGCTATAAAACTGTCAATTTGATCGCTGTTTTCGCGTTTTAATACCGAACATGTCGCATAAAGCAGCAAACCACCCGCTGCCACCAAAGCACTGGCTTGCGCTAAAATTTCGCTTTGCAGGTTTTGTAAATCGCGCAGACGCGCTGCCGTTAACGTCCATTTCCCAGAGGGATCACGGCGCCAGACCCCACTGCCAGAACAAGGCATATCGCAAAAAACAAGCCTCTGAGCGGGGCCATCTGCAATTGGCGGCTGATCGAGCAGCACCACCTCAGCTTGCGCGCGCGCTGCCCGGTTTGGCAGATCGCGCATGCGCTCTCCTGCACTATCAAAGGCGAAAATTGGTTGTTTCAACCACGCGGCCAAGGCCAGCGTTTTACCGCCTCCTCCCGCGCAATAATCCAGTACAGGGCCCGGGGTTTCGCGCGGCAACACCGTGATGCTCGCCTGGCTAGACGCGTCCTGCAACTCTACCAAACCGGCTTCATAAGCCCGCGAGGTTTTGATTTTGCGCGCGCCCTCTAACACCTGCAGCGCGGTTTCAACAAAGGCGTGTTGATCGGTAACAATCTTCTCTTTGCGCAAAGCCTCTGCAGCAGCATCACGGGTGGTTAGGGCCAGGTTCACCCGCAAAAACACCGGCGCACGCGCGCGCAAATTTTCCGCTACCGGGGCGGCGTCTGCCCCAAGATCCTGTTGCCAGATAGGCCATAACCAATCCGGCAAATCGGCTTGCTCAGCAGCGGAAATATGCGCCTTGGCCTTGCCCTCTTCGGGCGCTAACAGCGATGGTGCATAGCCTTCTGCCGTGAAATAATCCTGCGGATCCAAATTCTGCCGTCGCAAGGCTGCGATCAAGAGCGCGCGGCCCGTCTCTGCTCCGCCCAAAGCCGCGTATGAGCGCCGGCAGCGCAAAGCATCATACACCCAATCACGAATTGCCGCGCGATCCTTTGAGCCTGCATAGCGGTTTTGACGGCCCCAGCGGATCAAAGTTTTTTCAGCGCTCTCCCCGGACAAGATCAAATCAAGCAGGGTAATTGCGGCCTGAACGCGAGCAGCGGGAGTCATTTTTAACTACATAACCCGGTAATTGGGGCTTTCACGAGTGATTTGAACGTCATGCACATGACTTTCTTTCAAACCGGCCCCCGTGATTTTCACAAAGCTGCAATTGCGCCGCATTTCAGAAACCGTAGCGCAGCCGGTATATCCCATCGCCGCGCGCAACCCCCCCACCATTTGATGGATCACCGCATTTGCAGAGCCTTTATAAGGCACTTGCCCTTCGATCCCCTCGGGAACCAGCTTATCACTGGCCGCATCCTTTTGAAAATAGCGATCCGCAGAGCCGCGCGCCATCGCCCCAAGCGAGCCCATCCCGCGATAAGATTTGAACGAGCGGCCCTGATAAAGGATCACATCACCGGGGCTTTCATCGGTGCCCGCGATCATACTGCCCACCATCGCGCAAGATGCCCCTGCGGCAATCGCTTTGGCAAAATCACCAGAAAATTTTATGCCCCCATCCGCGATGATCGGAATATCGCCGGCCGCGCTCGCGCAATCTAAAATCGCCGTCAATTGCGGCACACCAACGCCCGCCACCATCCGGGTTGTGCAAATGGACCCCGGCCCAATTCCCACTTTTACCGCATCCGCACCGGCGCCAATCAACGCTTTGGTGGCTTCTGCGGTGGCCACGTTACCCGCGACCACTTGTACTGCGTTTGATAATTTCTTGATCCGTTCAACCGCGTGGGCCACGCCTTCTGAATGACCATGCGCGGTGTCAATCACAACCATATCCACACCGGCATCGATCAAGGCCTGCGTGCGATCAAACCCAGCATCGCCCACCGTAGAGGCGGCGGCAACGCGCAACCGTCCCAAATCATCTTTACAGGCTGTGGGATTCAAAACGGCTTGTTCAGTGTCTTTTAACGTAAGAAGACCCGTCAATCGGCCCTGGCCATCTGTCACCAGGAGCTTTTCAATCCGCCGCGATTTCATCAGGCTGATCGCCTCTTGTCGATCCGCTGGCTCGCGCAAAATTGCCAGATTTTCCGAACTCATCATCGTTGCCACGGGCGTGGCATCATCGCTGGCAAAGCGCATATCACGATTGGTGACGATCCCAACCAACAAACCCGCTTGGTTCACAACGGGAAAACCGGTCACGTTATAGCGCTCTTGCAGCGCTTTTGCATCAGCCAAGGTCTGATCGGGCGTCAGAGTAATGGGGTTATAAACAATGCCGCTTTCGAACCGCTTCACGCGGCGCACCTGACGGGCCTGTTCCTCGGGGTCAAAATTGCGATGGATTACACCCATGCCGCCGGCCTGTGCCAGCGTAATCGCCATGCGCGCTTCCGTCACCGTATCCATGGCCGAGCTGAGCAAGGGAATGTTCAGCGCAATCGCCGACGTCACGCGGGTGCGCGTATCGGCTGTGTTTGGCAAGACGTTGGACGCCGCCGGAACCAACAAAACATCGTCAAAGGTAAGTGCCTCGCGAATCTGCATAAGATCATCCTTTTATTGCAGGTATCGTTTGACAGCTTGCTATTCCATGATCCGGCCAAAAAGGAAAGAGGCTTTCTAGAGAAGTTTCAAACCGAAAAGATTATGATGTTTAATTTCGCGCAAAAACCCTCTAGCAACGAGGCGCAGAGGAAGCGCGCATACCAGCCAAAGGCGCGCCTTGACACCATAAGGAGCCGACATGAGCACACATGGCTATGAAAGCGGGCGCTTGGATCTTCCATTTGTTGGCATTTCCACCTTTGGAAAGCGCCCATATCAGCCTGATTGGAGCAATCTTGAGGCAGATATTGCAATTTTGGGCGCGCCGTTTGATGCCGGCACGCAATGGCGTTCTGGCGCACGCTTCGGGCCACGCGGCGTGCGCGAAGCATCAACCTTGTTCAGTTTCGGGCATGCCGGTGCCTATGATCACGAAGACAATCGCGTCTATTTGCCGGGATCTGTGCGCATGGTCGATATGGGCGATGCGGATATTATCCATACCGATACGCAAAAAAGCCATGCCAATATCGAAAAGGGCGTGCGCGCAGCGCTTGCAGCAAATGCCCTGCCCGTCACCATTGGCGGGGACCATTCGGTCAATATTCCGTGTATCAACGCGTTTGACGATCAGGGCGATTTTCATATCCTGCAGATTGATGCGCATCTCGACTTTGTCGATGAACGCCACGGCGTGCGCTTCGGCCACGGCAACCCGATGCGCCGCGCCGCTGAGAAACCCTACGTGACCGGCCTAACCCAACTGGGCATTCGCAATGTCAGCTCAACCGCCAAAGAAGGCTATGAGGCGGCGCAGGCGATGGGATCAGATATCATATCGGTGCGACAAGCGCGGGCTTTGGGCCCAGCCCCCCTCGCCGAACGGTTGCCAAAGGCGACGGCGCTTTATATTACCATCGATATTGATGCATTTTGCCCCTCGATCGCCTCGGGAACCGGCACCCCCAGCCATGGCGGCTTTCTCTATTATGAAGTGCTAGAAGTGCTGCAAGAAGTCAGCAAGACGCATCGAATTATCGGCATTGATCTGGTCGAAGTTGCCCCCGATTACGATCCCAGCGGATCCACCAGTATCTTGGCGGCGCAACTGCTGCTAAATCTGCTTGGGTTTATTTTTGATGCCCGTCAAAGCGCCGCAGCCCCATGACGCGCAAAACCATTTTAATGACGTTTGCGGCCGATTTTCTGAGCGCAAATCGCGATAGCCTCGCGTCAAGTTCTGAACTGTTTGAATAGGCCCGTTTGAATGACCAAAGACCCTCTTGTTGTTTTCACCCCCTCTGGAAAACGTGGCACATTTCCCAAAGGAACGCCCGTTCTAAGCGCAGCGCGCGCATTAGGCGTGGATCTCGACAGCGTTTGCGGTGCCCGCGGCATTTGCAGCAAGTGCCAAATCTCACCCGCCTATGGTGAATTTCCCAAACATGGCGTGAGCGTGGCAGATACTGCGTTGTCAGAGTGGAATGCCGTTGAACAACGCTATCAAGAGAAACGCGGGCTTAAACCCGGCCGGCGTTTGGGGTGCCAAGCCCAAATCCACAGCGATATAGTGATTGATGTCCCCCCCGAAAGCCAAGTGCATAAACAAGTGGTGCGAAAAGCCGCAAGCGATCGCGCAATCGAGATGGAGCCGGCAACCAAATTATATTTTGTTGAGGTTGAGGCACCCGACATGCATGAGCCTACGGGCGATCTTGAACGGCTGGAACGGGCGCTTCACGCGCAATGGAGTATCGCGGGCATCGAGATGGAGCTGGCGGTTCTGCAACAGCTTCAGCCGGCGTTGCGCAAAGGCAATTGGCAGGTTACCGTGGCCCTTTATCAGGATCATACAACCCCCAAAGCGCAGGTTCTTCAGGTCTGGCCCGGGCTGCACGAAGACGGTATATTTGGCTTGGCCATTGATCTAGGGTCAACCACGGTTGCGGCGCATCTCACCGATTTACAAACTGGCGCAGTATTGGCCAGTTCGGGCGTTATGAATCCGCAAATTCGTTTTGGCGAAGACCTGATGAGCCGGGTGAGCTATGCCATGATGAATTCTGGCGGTGATCAGGAAATGACCGTGGCCGTGCGCGAGGCGATCAATGGATTGGCCGATGATTTGGCAAAACAGATCGGCTGCAGCAAGGCCCAGCTGTTAGAAGTTGTCTTCGTATGCAACCCTGTCATGCATCATTTGCTTTTGGGAATTGACCCTGTGGAATTGGGCCAAGCACCGTTTGCATTGGCAACATCAGACTCGCTCAGCCTAAGAGCCTCTGATTTAGATCTCACCGCGCTCAATCCGGCCGCGCGCTGTTACATATTGCCCTGCATTGCCGGGCATGTTGGGGCGGATGCTGCGGCGGTGGCTTTGTCGGAAGAGCCGGGAAATTCAGAGGATCTGGTTCTGATCGTCGATGTTGGAACAAACGCCGAAATTCTTCTGGGAAATCAGCAGCGGGTTTTGGCCTGCTCGTCCCCCACGGGGCCCGCCTTTGAAGGGGCACAAATCAGCGCGGGGCAGCGCGCGGCCCCCGGCGCGATCGAAAAAATTGAAATTGATCCGATCACGAAAAATCCGCGGTTCCGCGTGATTGGCTGTGATCTTTGGTCGGATGATCCCGGCTTTGCCGAACAAAACCCCAGCGGCATTACCGGAATTTGCGGGTCAGGTATCATCGAAGCGGTTGCTGAATTGCGTCTGGCAGGCTTGCTGGATGAAAGCGGCTTGCTTGGCTCGGCCGAGGCAACGCAAACCCCCCGAATGGTACCGGACGGGCGCACGCATTCCTACGTGATTTTTGACGGCAGCGCCGAGGATGGGCCGGTGATCAGCGTCACGCAAGGCGATATTCGCGCCATCCAGCTGGCCAAATCGGCGCTTTACGCCGGTGCTCGCTTATTGATGGATGAAATGGGGGTTGAAAAGGTAGATCGTGTGGTTTTGGCCGGCGCGTTTGGAGCGCATATTTCAAGCAAGCATGCGATGGTGTTGGGCATGATACCCGATGTGCCACTCGAAAAAGTATTTTCGGCTGGCAATGCGGCTGGAACCGGAGCTCGCATCGCATTGAGCAATCTTTCCGCCCGCAGAAAAATCGAAGCAACTGTGCGCAACATCACCAAGGTGGAAACCGCGATTGAACCAAAATTTCAAGACCATTTCGTTGCCGCAAACGCCATTCCGCATAAAACCGATCCCTTTCCCGAACTCAACGCGGTGGTCGACTTGCCCAAAGTCTCATTCAACGCGGGCAGCGGCGAGGGCCAAGGCGGCCGCAGGCGGCGGGCGCGCAAACCTGCCCTGTGAGCCCCACTGTAAAGGCTTTTTGCCGTCAGGCCTTTGGTTGAGCTGAGACCCGATGCGCTAAACAGATTGCCCGATTGGGGCGCAGCTTTGAGCGCGCTGCCGCACGCGCCCAAAACCTGCACCGCCGCGCCTCTTTCGACCCAGCTCAAAACGAAAATGGCATTGCCCAGCCCGATGGTGCGCCTTTAGATTTAACGGCCCGAAAACAGTTTCAGCAAAAAAATAAGCGCAGGGTCGCGAGCAGCGGCGAGTTCCCAAGGCGAAACCGAGAACAGCAGCGCAAAAGTCCAAGGGGCCAACGAAGCTTGTAAACGCGTAAATCTCTATGCGGGGTCAAACCCACAGGCTGTTTATCGGGCTTAGAGGCGCAAAATCGCAAGAAAAACCCGCGACTGGCAGATGGTTGGGCAACATAAAAACGCCATTTATTGCCGCTAGACTTGCAGTTAAACCTGCCTTAGAGCACTGTAAGCACAGATAAAACGGGGGCGTAAATGGCCTTAGCCAACAGGGTTCAATTGACATATTGGGGCGCCGCAGCGGCAATCAGCGGAGTGGTGTTGTGGGTGCTGGGGGATATGCTCTTACCCTTCTTAATCGGGATCGCAATTGCCTATTTTCTGGATCCTGCGGCGGATATGCTTGAACGCTGGGGCTTGTCGCGCAGCTTGGCCGTACTCGCGATCACACTGGCCAGCCTGGTTATTCTTTTGCCCGTTGTGCTCTTCATCGCAACAACGCTGATCGGACAGCTCAGCGCGTTGAACAATTTTTCATTCTCGGAAGAAAAAATTATCGAAATCGAAGCGCAGCTTAAATCGATCCTGCCCGCTGCGATTGGAGAAAACCTTGATCTGCGCGCCTTATTTCAAAAGATAAGCGCTTTTATCAGCGAGCGCGCCACACAATTGCTGGATGGTTTTGCAAAGCAAATGTTTGGCGCATTGGTCTCTTCTGCGGCTTCTTTGATCAACTTGGCCGTGCTGCTTTTGGTGGTGCCCGTGGTGGCTGTTTACATGCTGCTCGATTGGGATCGTATGATCGCGCATTTGAAAGGGCTGCTCCCCCGCGATCATGAAGGCACCATTTGCATGCTGGCAAGTGAAATCGACCGGACATTGGCCGCCTTTATCCGCGGTATGGGCTCGGTGAGCCTTATTTTAGGCAGTTATTACGCGCTTGGCCTATGGGCCATCGGTTTGGATTTTGGATTGGCGATTGGCGCTTTCGCTGGTTTGGTCACATTCATCCCCTATCTCGGCGCCATTATCGGGGGCGGGTTGGCGCTTGGCTTTGGGGTTTTTGAATTCTGGGGAGACTGGTCAAAACTTTGGTTTGTTGCAGGAATATTTATATCCGGCCAAATCATTGAGGGCAATTTTCTGACCCCTAAACTGGTTGGCACGTCAATCGGGCTACACCCGGTTTGGCTGCTATTTGCCCTATCCATATTTGGCGGCTTATTTGGATTTGTGGGTTTGCTGATCGCCCTGCCCGTGGCGGCAAGCGTTGGCGTTTTGGTGCGATTTTTTACGGGCGAATATCAAAAAAGTCGCCTCTATAAAGGAAAAAGTGACCTCTCGTGAGCAAGCCCCTTTCTGCGCAACTTAGCTTTGATCTTCCCAGCCGGCCCTCTTTGCAGCGTGGAGATTTCTTTATTAGCCCAAGCAATGCGCTGGCCTTGTCCATGCTTGAAGAATGGCCGGTCTGGCCCAATAATTGCCATATTCTAACAGGCCCGGAAGGCGCCGGAAAAACCCATCTTGCGCATGTATGGGCGGCCACCAGCGGCGCCCAAATATTGAATGCAAGCGATCTGCCTAGCCAAGAGATTGCAACGCTTTCTCAAGCCTCGCTGGTGGTCGAAAATATTCCAAATATCAGCGGCAGTCGCGCCGCCGAAGAAGCCTTATTTCACCTCTTAAACCTTATTAAAACTGGGCGGGGTCGGTTGCTGATGACCGGGCGTGAAAACGCGCTTTTTTGGGGGATTAAACTGCCCGATCTGGCCTCACGACTGGCTGGAGCCCGCAGCGCTGAATTACACGCTCCAGACGATATTTTATTCGCGGCGCTTCTGGTGAAGCTCTTTGCAGACCGGCAATTATTTCCCAGCCCCAATGCCATTCAATATCTGGTCACGCGTATCGAACGCTCGTTCAAATCCGCGCAGATGATTGTGACGCAAATAGATCGTATCGCGCTGAGCAAACAACAGGCTGTTACGCGCAGTCTGATCAGTAAAATTTTAGCTTCTGCAGACCATTCAAGCGATTGACCTTGCGCCTTATGGCCGCCATAAAGCCAGATAGACAAACCACCCGCGGGGGGCCATGTGATGGTGTCAAACTATGCGCCTTCCATGCAGGAACAGGCGAATTTTGACTCGCGCCTGCGAAAAAAAGGCGATCTGGTCGCGCTGTCGAAAGTGGGTGTGGTCGATATCGGGTCAAACTCCGTGCGTTTGGTGGTGTTTGACGGGGCTGCGCGTTCGCCCGCCTATTATTACAATGAAAAAATAATGTGTGCCTTGGGGGCGGGGCTTAGCGAAACCGGGTGCTTGAATCCCGAGGGCCGCACGCGCGCGGTGGCGGCGATTTTACGCTTTACTTATCTGGCAAAAGCCATGGGCATACCGCGCTTGATCGCGGTTGCTACTGCCGCGGTGCGTGACGCGCAAGACGGCGCCGCTTTCGTTCAAGAGCTAAAGGAAAAAACCGGTCAAGCGGTCCTCGTGATCAAGGGCAAAGAAGAGGCCCGCCTATCCGCGCAGGGCGTATTACTGGGCTGGCCAGGCGCCTATGGATTGATTTGTGATTTGGGCGGATCCTCGATGGAGCTGGCCGAAATCGGTGACGGCAAAGTGGGCAAGCGGATCAGCGCAAGAATTGGCCCCTTGAAGCTGCGCGAGCTTCAAGGCAGTGCAGCGGCACGTCAACAGTTGATTGCCCGCAGCATGGCCAAGTTAACGGCGAAAATGGGGCCGCAACATAACCGTTTGTTTCTGGTGGGCGGATCCTGGCGCGCGCTGGCGCGTATCGACATGGAGCGCCGCGCCTACCCGTTACACGTGATCCATGAATACCGAATGGATAAAGACGCGGTGCAAAAAACCGCTGCGTTCTTACGCCAATCGGATCCTGAGAAATTGCGGATCAAATGCGGCATCTCGGGGGCACGCATGGCGCTGCTGCCTTACGCGATTGAAGTTCTTGATGCGCTGGTTGAGAGTTTTGCACCAATCGATATTGCCCTCTCCAGCTATGGTATCCGCGAAGGGCTTTTATACGAACAAATGTCAAAAAAACTGCGCAAAAAAGATCCGCTGATTGAAGCCTGCGCCTTCGCAGAAATGAAAGATGCGCGCGCACCCGGCTTTGGCTTGCAGTTGTTCAAATTTGTTTTGCCGCTTTTCCCAACCGCGGATGAGGAAGAAAAGCGCCTGATCAAAGCCGCCTGCCATCTGCATGATGTAAGTTGGCGCGGCCATCCCGATTATCGCGCCGAAATCTGCTTTGACAATGCAACGCGGGCCAATTTGGGCGGGCTGAAACATGCCGAAAGGGTATTCTTGGGGCTTTCATTGATGCACCGCTATCGCAATCAACGCAAAGGCCATAAATTCGAAAACCTGTTTTCTTTATTGTCTCAGGAGCAGATCCGCATGGCAGAAATTTTGGGCAAAGCGATGCGGCTTGGCGCCATGATGTGGGTGAATAAAAAGCAAACCAACGCCAAATTATTTTGGGCCCCGGAGGCCAAAGCCTTGCAGCTGGTTTTGGAAGGCGATGCTGTAAGCCTTTATGGTGAGGTGGCCGAAGCCCGCTTGAAATCGCTTGCGCGCGCGATGAATGCCAGCTTTGACTTCCAAGCAAAATAATCTCTCCCAAAAAGGCGTTGCGGCACGTGCGCAGCGGCGCTTTGTGCATTGCTTAAACCGCTACGCGCCGCTGAAAAGAAAAGGCCATGCGCGGGCTGCCTAGACAGGTTCAGCTTCACCGGCCTGCCCTAAAATGGCGTTGCAACCTGCAACATGCAGGCTTTGCCTGCCGCTGAGGCGCTGTGAAGCGGTTTATCCTCTCTCATTTGGGCAGAACCGCGCCGCGCTGGTGATTGCAAGCGCCGCAAAGGCAAGGGCGGCCTATCAGCTTTTGGCGTTTTTAATTTTCTCAAAGGCTTCATTCACCCGGATCAAGCGTTTTTCGGCTAATTTCACGGCTTCTGCGGGCACCCCGCGCGCGATCATCAAATCAGGGTGGCTATCGCGCACCAGCGCCTGCCATTTGGCTTTTATTTTAGGAAAAGCATCCTCTTGAGATACCCCCAAAATAGTGTAGGGATCCGCCGCATAGCCGTTCACGCAGCGGGCGCGAATGGATTGAAATTGCGCCCCCTCAAGCCCAAATAAATGGGCCACTTTTTCTAAAAAGACGTTTTCTTTCGGGTGATAATCATCATCAGCAGTCGCAATGTGAAACAGCCCTTCCAGCAAATCCTCTAAAATTTTACTACCGCTGCCAAACATAGCCCCAATCCGCTTGGCGTAATGTTCATACCCCGAGACATCCTGTCGCGCCAAATCGAAAACCCGTGCAGCTTGGTCAAGCGCCTCGGGGGGAATGTGAAACACTTGTTGAAACGCCTGCACCTCTGACCGGGTGACATGCCCATCGGCTTTTGCCATTTTTGCGCCCAGCGCAATCACGGCGATGGTGAAGGCCACAGTTTGCTCGGGCGGCTTGCTCCAATGGGCAAATACTTCAGATAAAGGCGCACCCTTTGCCAAAGCCGAAAGAACTTCAGAGATACGAGACCAAAGCGACATAGAGTTTAAATACCCTTCCCGATTTGAAATGTCAGCGGCTGTTCACAAAATTTTTTGCATCAATATCAGATCCAGCCAAGTTTCAAACTTATACCCAACCTCGGGAAGCCGAGCTCTTTCTTGAAAGCCCAACGCTTTGTGAAACTTCAAGCCTGCTAAATTTGCAGCGCTGACCCCAGCCCAAAGGCTATGCACCCCGTTCTTGGACGCATGGAGGCACAGTCGTTCCATCAATTGCCGCCCGATCCCTTGACCCATCGCCCTTGGGGCCAAAATAATGCTATGCTCCATCGTGTGGCGATAGCCTGGCCCCCCGCGAAACTGAAAATAGGTGCAAAACCCCAACAGACCAGTTGCATCCTCGGCGATAAAATAGCCACGATTTTCTAAATCTGCGGCAGAAATTGCTGCTTCCAGCCCGACGATGGTTTTTTCTTCAGTGGTGAAGGTATTTAGCGTATCGCGGATCACAGGGTTCCACAGATCAGCGATGGCTTGAGCATCCTGAACAATAGCGGCGCGCAATTTCATTCCAACATCACCTCTCCGGTTGGCGTTGATAGGCAAACGCTGAGCTGTGGTTGAGCAGCTTTTTCGATCAAAACCCGATTATCCTGCAGCTGCGCAGCCAAATAAGCCGCAAGCAACTCAGCTTGGGGATGCGCAATCTTAAGCTGCCTCAAGCGACAGCCCCGATCCGGCAGCTTTTGGGCGGGTGAGGCATTGCCCAGCCAATCGATCAAAGCCGGAGCCATATTATCAAGGGGCAAAATACCGGTCTCGGGCACGCTTATCAACCAGTTCAGATCGCCGCGGCTGACCGCAACACTGGGGCCGGTTTGGGGCAGCGCAGCCCCCAATGCTGGGCCCATCGCCTCGGTGCGGCAAATCCAGTTGGTGGGTCTGGGGCGACCGGAAAACCGATCTAGATCGAACCAACGGGGCGCAAACGGGGCTTTGGCCTGCGGGTCGATAGCGATGACTTCCAAATATAGTTCGCCTAGGTTCAGCAGCTGATTATGGGTTCCAAAGCGCAGATGTCGCCCGCCAGCCTCTAAGGGCACGCCAAGAGCGGCCTCAACATACTCAACGCCCTCTTGCAAACGGCCGGCGCTGATTGCGATATGATCTATACCAAGCACCATAGGTACCATCTCACGCTTGCTTTTCAGGTCACAAAACCTGTTTTTGTTGCATCTCTACCTTAGAAGCCCCGATTGGCGCGGATTAAGCTTAAAATATCTTGCGCCGCCGAGGGTATATTGGTGCCCGGTCCAAAAATCGCCTTCACGCCGGCATTTTTCAAAAAATCATAATCCTGTTGTGGAATAACCCCTCCACAAATCACCAAGATATCGCCCGCATCGCGGGCTGCTAAGATTTTAATCAGTTCCGGAGCCAACGTTTTATGCCCCGCCGCCTGACTGGATATACCGATCACGTGCACATCATTGTCAATCGCGTCCTGCGCGGCTTCCTCTGGGGTTTGAAACAAGGGGCCTACATCGACATCAAAGCCGATATCGGCAAAGGCAGTGGCGATCACTTTAGCGCCTCGGTCATGGCCATCTTGCCCCATCTTTACCACCAGCATACGCGGGCGCCGACCTTCTTCCTCGGCAAAGGCTTCTATATCCCGCTGAATGGCGGCAAAGCCTTCGTCATTCTCATAGGCTTTGCCATAGACGCCGGCCAAGGTTTTAACCTCGGCGCGATGGCGGCCGAATATTTTCTCCATTGCCATACTGATCTCTCCGACAGAGGCGCGGGCGCGGGCCGCCTCAACCGCTGCTTCCAAAAGATTGCCACCCGCTTGCGCCCGCCGTTCTAATTCTGCCAACGCCGCAGCGCAGGCCGCCTCATCACGTGCTTCGCGGATCTGCTTCAAGCGGGTTACTTGCGCCGCACGCACGGCTTCATTGTCAATATCCAATATATCAATCGGATCTTCCTCGGGCAGCCGGTATTTGTTCACCCCGACAATCACCTGATCGCCACGGTCAATATCCGCTTGGCGGCGCGCCGCGGTTTCTTCGATTCGAAGCTTGGGCAAACCGCTGGCCACAGCCTTGGTCATGCCGCCCATATCATCCACCTCTTCGATCAATTTCCAGGCGGCCTCAGCCAAATCCGAGGTCAGCTTTTCTACATAATAAGAGCCGGCCAGCGGATCGACCACATTGGTCACCCCGGTTTCTTCTTGCAAGATCAACTGGGTATTACGCGCGATACGGGCGGCAAATTCGGTGGGAAGGGCAATCGCCTCATCCAAAGCATTGGTATGCAGTGATTGCGTCCCCCCCAAAACCGCGCTCATCGCCTCATAGGCGGTGCGTATAACATTATTATAGGGATCTTGCTCTTGCAAACTGACGCCCGATGTCTGGCAATGGGTTCGGAGCATTTTGGATTTTGGGGCTTTGGCACCAAGCTCTTCCATAATCCGATGCCATAAAAGACGCGCGGCGCGCAACTTCGCCGCTTCCATGAAGAAATTCATCCCAATGGCAAAGAAGAAAGACAAGCGCGGCGCGAATTGATCAATATCCATTCCGCGCGCCATCGCAGTTTTCACATATTCTTTGCCATCTGCCAGCGTATAGGCCAGCTCTTGCACCAAATTCGCCCCGGCTTCCTGCATATGATAGCCGGAAATCGAAATCGAATTGAATTTGGGCATGTTGGACGAAGTATATTCGATAATATCCGCGATAATGCGCATCGAAGGCTCAGGCGGGTAAATATAGGTGTTGCGCACCATAAATTCTTTGAGAATATCGTTTTGAATGGTGCCCGAAAGCACCTTGCAATCATGGCCCTGCTCTTCACCCGTGACAATGAAATTGGCCAAAATCGGGATCACTGCGCCGTTCATCGTCATCGAGACGGAGACTTTATCAAGCGGGATCCCTTCGAAAAGGATTTTCATATCCTCAACGCTGTCGATCGCAACGCCGGCTTTGCCCACATCGCCGATAACACGCGGATGATCGCTATCATAGCCGCGATGCGTGGCCAAATCAAACGCCACGGAAACCCCCTGCTGCCCCGCAGCCAAGGCTTTGCGATAAAACGCATTTGAGGCCTCGGCGGTGGAAAATCCAGCATATTGGCGAATTGTCCAAGGGCGCCCGGCATACATCGTGGCCTTCACCCCTCTGGTAAAGGGTTCTTGCCCTGGCAGCCCCTCTAAATGTGTAAGCCCTTGCAGATCATCCGCCGTGTAAATGGGATCCACGGCAATACCTTCTAAAGTGTTCCAAGTTAAATCTGCCGGATCGCGGCCGCGCAATTCTGTCGCCGCGATCTTTTGCCATATCGCTTTTTTCTGGGTCATTTTTCATCGCCCTCGCAAGTCTCGCCGCGCCAAACGCGCAGAGTTAAGTGAAAATTTTTAACGATCATAGCGAAGCCCTCTTCGCAAACGCTTTCAAGAGATCTATATCAAACCTAAAGGGAGTCATCATGAAATCATTGATCGCCGCAATTTGTGTTGCCGCGCTGCCCAATTTGGGAGGCGCAGAAAGCCTTGAAACCATCTTCGTCGACGTCACGGAGGAAACCACAATCGACGGGTATTTATGGGTGAAACGGCCGGTGATTGTTTTTGCAAATACCGACTTGGATGTAAATTTCCAAACCCAGATGAAATCGTTGCGCCAAGGCGCAGAGGAATTGGCCGCGCGCGATGTTGTGGTGCTGGTCGATGCAAATCCCGCCGACAAAACCGCCCTGCGCAAAAAATTTCGGCCGCGCGGATTCGCGGTCTTGCTGATGGGCAAAGACGGACAAATCAAATTACGCAAACCTTTTCCTTGGAATGCCAGAGAATTAAGCCGCAGCATCGATAAAATGCCCATGCGCCAACAAGAAATGCGCGCGAAATAAACCTGCCAGAGGGGCCAGCCGTGCTGGGATAGACCCTGCACCTCCAAGCGCGGCAATTTAAAAATAATTGCCGCCGGCCTTGGCCAATCGATTTTATGTGAATGCGCCGGCCTCAACAGCTTACTCGAACTCAATGATAACGTCATCCACGGCCAAACTGTCTCCGGCCAGGGCATTCACTTTTTGAACCACGCCTTTGCGCTCGGCGCGTAGAATATTCTCCATTTTCATCGCCTCAATCGTACATAAGGCTTGGCCTTCTTGAACCTCTTCACCTTCCTCAACACTGAGCTTCACGAGCATTCCCGGCATTGGGCAAAGCAACAGTTTTGAGGTATCAGGCGGCAGTTTCTCGGGCATCAACAGCGCCAATTCTGCGTGCCGAGGGCTGCGGATTGTAACCTCTAAATCCGCGCCGCGCGTGCGCAAGCGAAAACCGCCTGATATCTCATCGACCTTCATCACCAACGGCGTCTTATCCACCAACATATCGGCCAATTTTATGCCCGGTGTCCAGGCGCCACTTACATAATGGGACGCGCCATCCTCAAACGTGACCAAAGCCCCATTTTGATCCGCCGCTACGGTTACAGCATGACTTTCCCCCTGCAAGCACACAACCCAGTGATCGCCAACTTTGCGCGCATGATTGTCAAGCCGTCCCGAAATCTGGGCCCGCCGAATTTCGCCAACGCGGTACATCGCAGCGCTGGCGGCAACAACCCGTCGCAAAGCCGCAGTTGGCAGCGTAACCCCTTCAAAACCGTCCGGGTATTCTTCTGCGATAAACGCCGTTGTCATATCGCCAGAGATGAATTTTGGATGATCCATCACCGCGCTGAGAAAGGGCAAATTATGGCCAATACCTTCAACTTCGAACCGGTCAAGCGCCAAACGCATATGGTCAATCGCGCCGGCCCGGCTTGGCGCCCAGCTGCACAGTTTTGCGATCATCGGGTCATAAAACATGCTGATTTCGCCGCCCTCATACACCCCCGTATCGTTTCGGATAATATAATCATCTGATACTGTTTCGGCAGGCGGACGATAGCGGGTAAGCCGGCCAATAGAGGGCAAGAAGTTTCGATAAGGATCTTCCGCGTAAAGTCGGTTTTCAATAGACCACCCATTGATCTGAACCGCATCTTGCTTGAGGCCAAGCGGCTTGCCCGCCGCCACATTGATCATTTGCTCCACCAGATCTACGCCGGTGATCAGCTCGGTCACCGGATGTTCAACCTGCAAACGCGTATTCATTTCCAAAAAGTAAAAATTTTGTGCGCTATCGACGATAAATTCAACAGTGCCAGCGCTTTGATAGCCCACGGCTTGCGCCAATGCGCAGGCTTGTTTGCCCATCGCGGCGCGGGTTTCTGGCGTTAAAAATGGGCTCGGCGCTTCTTCCACTACTTTTTGATTGCGGCGCTGGATCGAGCATTCGCGTTCATTTAGATAAATGCAATTGCCATGGCTATCCGCCAAAACCTGAATTTCAATATGGCGGGGTTGGGTAACAAATTTTTCGATAAAAATGCGATCATCACCAAAGCTGCTGGCAGCTTCATTCTTGGAAGATTGAAAGCCTTCGCGTGCCTCAGCATCCGTCCAGGCGATGCGCATGCCCTTGCCGCCACCCCCGGCCGAGGCTTTGATCATCACCGGATAGCCAATTTCTTGCGAGATTTTAACCGCCTCTTCGGCGTCGTTGATCAGGCCCATATATCCGGGCACGGTTGAAACGCCGGCCTCTTGGGCAATTTTCTTCGAGGTGATTTTATCGCCCATTTGCTCAATCGCGGCGACAGGAGGGCCAATAAAGGCCACATTCGCCGCGGCCAAAGCTTGCGCGAACCGGCTGTTTTCAGACAGGAACCCATAGCCGGGATGCACCGCTTGCGCTCCGGAGCTTGCAATCGCCTTCATCACATTTTCAATCACGATATAGGATTGATTGGCCGGAGATGGGCCAATATGAACGGCTTCATCTGCCATTTGCACATGCAGCGCCTGACGGTCAGCATCGGAATAGATCGCAACTGTTTTGATCCCCATTTTGCGGGCAGTTTTGATGACGCGGCAGGCTATTTCACCACGGTTGGCTATCAGAATTTTCTCAAACATCGAAATAGTCCTTTTTATTCTGGATCAAACGCATCAGCGAAATTGGCGTGGATCAAATTCAAATCAAGGATCAGCTTGGCTTCATAACAGGCTGGATCAAAGGGATCATCATAGGGTTTCACTTCGCGCTCAAACAACCAATTGAGCCGCCCTGCATCCAGATTTCCCCGCTCAAAAGGCTGATCCCAAAAATGTTCAAGAAGCGCGCGTACAAAGCCCGTATCGGCCCGCCGATCCGGGGGTCGACGGTCTCTATAGCGCTCAAGGCGTTTCAAAGGCGTCACGCCTTTGGGGTTGGGCCGACGAATGGTAAATTGAAAATCTGTACCCGGCAAACGCCCCGGAAAGCCACGATGTTTTAGCATGATGAGAGAGCCTTCTGCTTATGGCCCCTGGGGTGGCGCGCTGCGGCAAAACCCGCCCAGCGCCGCTGGTTATCTCGATTGCTCAAGACATCAAAGATCCGCTCGCCAGAGCGCTCAAATGGTGCCGGGCATGTCAACTCGCCCCCGGCCCGTATGTGTAAATGCGCTCCGCGATGGGTGATTTCAACCACCGGCAAAAATCCCCTAATCGATTGCAGTTTGCGCCAAATATCTTGGCGAATTTGGTGCGCCAAACGCGGCGCAGACATCAGCGGCATCACAACCTCGCGGCTGATGTCAAACCGCGCTGGGAGCCGGCGCGCCAATGTAAAACATGGCCCATCATAGATTTCGAACCAATTGCCGCGCTTGATGGTTTTCTGTTGCATGCTCAGCTCACATCACTAGTTAAAATCAAAGCAAAACCTTTTTTATAACGGTATATTATCGTGCTTTTTCCATGGGTTTTTCAGCTGCTTACCGCGCAGGGCTGCAAAAGCCCGCGAGACCCGTTTGCGGGTTGATTTGGGCTGAATAACCTCATCGATAAAGCCCAACTCTGCGGCCACAAACGGATTGGCAAACCGGTCTTCGTAATCGGCTGTATGTTGCGCGATTTTATCTGCATCGCCCAGATCGGCGCGATGAATAATCTCGGTTGCGCCCTTGGCCCCCATCACCGCAATCTCGGCGGTGGGCCAAGCATAGTTAAAATCGCCCCGTAAATGTTTTGAGGACATCACATCATAGGCTCCGCCATACGCTTTGCGGGTGATCACGGTTACTTTTGGCACTGTGGCTTCGCCATAAGCAAAGAGCAATTTCGCGCCATGCTTGATCACCCCACCATATTCTTGCGAGGTGCCGGGCAGAAACCCCGGTACATCCACCAGCGTCAAAATTGGAATTTCAAACGCATCACAAAACCGCACGAACCGGGCCGCTTTGCGCGAACTGTCAATATCAAGACATCCTGCAAGCACCATGGGTTGGTTCGCCACGATGCCGACGCTTTGCCCCTCTAACCGAATAAACCCAGTTAAAATGTTCTTTGCAAAATCTTCCTGGATTTCAAAAAAATCACCCTCATCGGCGATTTTTAAAACCAATTCCTTCATATCATAAGGGGTGTTGGGATTATCGGGGATCAAAGTATCCAATGACGCCTCAATGCGGCCCGGCTCATCAAAAAACGGGCGTGTGGGCGGCTTTTCACGGTTATTCAAAGGCAGAAAATCAACCAAACGACGGGCCTCGCTCAACGCAACGATATCATTCTCATACGCTGCATCCGCAACAGATGACTTCTTGGTATGCGTCGCGGCGCCGCCCAATTCTTCGGCTGTGACCACCTCATTGGTCACCGTTTTGACCACATCGGGCCCCGTGACGAACATATAAGAGCTGTCTTTGACCATCAAAATGAAATCGGTCATGGCAGGGGAATAAACCGCGCCGCCAGCGCAAGGCCCCATGATCAAGCTGATTTGCGGCACCACGCCAGAGGCCAGAATATTGCGCTGAAACACTTCGGCATATCCTGCGAGCGAGGCAACCCCTTCTTGGATACGCGCTCCGCCAGAATCGTTTATGCCAATCACCGGCGCGCCATTTTGCAACGCCATATCCATGATTTTACAAATTTTTTGCGCATGCGTCTCAGAGAGCGAGCCCCCGAATACGGTGAAATCCTGCGAGAAAACATAAACCATTCGGCCATTAATCGTGCCCCAACCGGTGATCACACCATCGCCAGGCGGGCGCTGTTTTTCCATGCCAAAATCAGTGCAGCGATGCGCAACAAACATGTCAAACTCTTCGAAACTGTCTTCATCCAACAGCAGCTCAACCCGCTCGCGCGCGGTTAACTTACCCTTGGCATGCTGCGCCTCTATGCGCTTGCTGCCGCCGCCTTGGCGGGCAACGTCGCGACGCTGCTCAAGTTGTTGCAAAATATCTTTCATCTTGACTCCTTCGGCAATCTGCCGCTTCTGCTATACTGATTGCGGTGTAACGCAAAGAAGATTTATGCAAATTTGCAAATAATTCTACGAATTAAACTGCTAATTTGTTAATTTGCTAACTTTATCTGAGCCAGCAAACAGATAACCCCATCCACTTTTTTCTGGATGGTTAAGGAGCATAGATGATCGAAAGTCCCAAGGCCCAGTTTCTTAACCGCCAAACCCAGCCGCATATGGTCACGCTGATTATGATGGTCAGCATTTCAGCGCTGGCGATGAATATCTTTTTACCAAGCCTCCCGCGCATGGCGGATGAATTTGACACCAGCGCCGCCATTTTAGGGCTGTCGGTGAGCGTGTATCTGGCGGTCAGCGCATTGGTTCAGTTATTCTCAGGGCCGCTCTCGGATATGCAGGGGCGCCGTCAAGTGACGCTTTGGTCGATTGCCCTGTTCACGGCGGTCAGCATCGCCATTACTTTTTGTCAAAGCACCGAGTCATTTTTGATTTTGCGCGCAATCCAATCTGTCATCGCAAGCGTTTTTGTGATCTCGCGCGCCATCGTGCGCGACACCACCGATACCGCAAATTCGGGCTCTCGGATCGCCTATATCATGATGGGCATGGCGCTGGTGCCGATGTTCGGGCCGGCTTTAGGCGGGGTGATTGATGCCTATTTTGGCTGGCGCGCCAATTTTTGGATTCTGAGCCTGCTGGGGGTGGCGCTTTGGCTCAATTGCTTTTTTGACCTTGGCGAAACCGCGCCAACGGCAGATGTGAAATTCCAAGCACATTTTGCGCTCTACCCCGATCTTTTGCGTTCAAAACGGTTTTGGGGATATTGCTTTACTTCAGCATTGGGATCAGGGGCCTTCTTCGCCTATCTGGGCGGGGCCCCTTTTGTTGGCTCTGAAATATTCAGCTTAAGCCCAGAGGCGCTAGGGTTGTTCTTCGGCGCACCGGCAGCGGGATATTTTCTAGGAAACTTTTTCAGCGGGCGGTTTTCGTCTCGGATTGGACTGGATGCGATGATCTTTTGGGGGCTCGCCTTGAATTTATTCGGCCTCACCGCCTCTTTGGCTTTATTCTACAACGGCATGGGATCAGCGATCAGCTTTTTTGGCTTCATGACCTTTGTCGGGTTTGGCAATGGGTTAAGTATTCCCAACGCCACGGCCGGAATGCTGGCCATACGCCCAGATCTTGCCGGGGCCGCCTCAGGGCTTGGCAGCGCCATTATGATTGCGGGCGGGGCGGCCTTATCCGCCCTTGCCGGGGCCGTTTTAACGCCAACCAGCGGCGCCACGCCCCTGCTTTGGCTGATGTGGAGCTCGGTTGCCGCAGGGGTGATCTGCATGATTTATGTCAAAAAACGCCATCGCAGCATTCAAGCCTCTTGACGCCTCTAGCATAATTAGCAAGCTTAGCAGTTCATTTTAGAAAATTTGCAAATCGGGGTGACAATGGCCGTTCAAAAGCTCTATGCCGGCGCCAAGCTGCGCGATCTGCGCCGTAAGCTGAGCCTGACGCAAAAGGAATTTTCCGCGCGTCTGGGCGTGTCGTTGCCCTATTTGAATCAGATTGAAAACAACAACCGGCCGGTCTCCAGTTCTATTCTCTTGGCATTGGCCCAGGAATTCGGCTTTGACATCACTGAATTATCAAGCGGAGAAAGCGAGCGCCTTGTCAGCGATTTGCGCGAAGTTCTGGTGGATCCGGTTTTTAGCGAAGCGCAACCCTCGCTTGGCGATCTGCGCCTGGTGGCGTTTAATGCCCCGGCCTTTAGCCGCGCATTTCTGGATCTGCACCGCGCCTATAAAAACACCCAAGAACGCATGATATCATTTGATGAAGCTTTGGGCTGGCAAGACGGGCATATACAGCCCAACCCTTGGGAAGAGGTGCGTGATTTCTTTCATTATTGCGACAATTACCTGGATGCGGTTGATAGGGCAGCCGAAAGCTTCGCGCATGGGTGGCAAGGGCCCAACTGGCTGCGCGGAAACGTTGAAAAGGCGCTTGCAGGCTTAGGAATACGCGTGGAATTAAGCGACCAAACCCCCTTGCGGCGCTATGATAAGACCCAAAACCGGCTGAGCTTGAGCGCCCATGCCAGCCCACCAACGCAAATTTTTCAACTCTGCCTGCAATTTGCCCTGATCACAGAAGAGCCTTTGCTCGAGGCCACATTGGATTTGGCGAGATTTCAATCGCCTCAAGCCCGCGATATTGCGAAAATCGGCCTGGCCAATTATTTCGCCGGAGCGGTGATGATGCCCTACAGAATATTTTTACAAGCGGCCCAAGACGAGCGCCATGATCTGGAAAGATTGGCACGCCGTTTCGGAGCGTCCTTAGAACAAGTTGCGCATCGACTCTCAACGCTGCAGAGGCCCGGCGCGAAAGGTATTCCTTTCTTCTTTGTGCGCGTCGACCAAGCAGGCAACATCACCAAACGCCACTCTGCCACGCGGCTGCAATTTGCGCGCTTTGGCGGCGCGTGCCCGTTGTGGAATGTGCATCGCGCCTTTGAAACTCCGGGGCGGTTTTTACGGCAATTGGCCGAAACGCCAGATGGGGCGCGTTACATTTCGCTTGCGCATGATGTGTCAAAAACCGGGGGCGCGTTTGGGGCTCCGGCGCATCGCTATGCCATTGCGCTGGGTTGCGAAGTAAAACATGCCGCGACGATGGTCTATGCCGATGGAATGGACCTTGACACCCCGCATGCTTATGAACCGATTGGCGTTTCTTGCCGGGTCTGTGATCGGCGCGCCTGCCACCAACGCGCCCTGCCCCCGTTAGATAAAGAGCTTAGCATTGATCATGATCTGCGCGAGAACCTTCCCTATTCCATCCAGTGATCGCTTAAAATCGCCGCGCCGTTTATTGCCCGCACCTTCAGCGCTGGCTGGTCTGCCAATCCGGCGCCAACCAAGGCTGTGAATTGGCGCGCGCAAGCGGCGTTTTACCCAAAATAAGATCGCTGGCTTTCTCGCCAACCATAATCGAAGGCCCGTTTAAATTGCCATTGGTGATTTGTGGGAAAATACTGCTATCAACCACGCGCAGACCCTTAACACCAATCACATTTGTTTGCGGATCGACCACGGCCAAAGGATCATCCACCGCCCCCATTTTACAGGTGCCGCAGGGGTGATAGGCGCTTTCGGCATGGGCGCGGATAAAGTCGTCAATCTGGGCATCGGTTTGCAACTCAAAGCCGGGTTGAATTTCATGTTTTACAAAAGGCCGAAAGGCCTCTTGCGCGAAGATCTCTCGCGTGAGGCGAATACCGCGGCGGAAATCTATCCAGTCTTTTTCGGTAGACATATAGTTAAAGGTGATTTTTGGGCTGTCCTCTGGCTTGGCTGACCGCAAAGTAACCGCCCCGCGAGACGGGCTGCGCATCGGGCCTATATGGGCTTGAAACCCGTGCCCCTCAGAGGCCGCCTTGCCATCATACCGCACCGCGATGGGCAAAAAATGAAATTGCAAATCAGGATATTCAACCCCCACGGCCGAACGAATAAATCCGGCGCTTTCAAATTGATTAGACGCGCCAGGGCCGCCGCGCGTCAGCGCCCATTGCAGCCCAACCCACGCCTTGCCAAACACGTTCCAATATTTAAACAGGCTCACCGGTTGGCTCGCGGCCATTTGAATATAGACCTCCAAGTGATCCTGAAGATTTTGGCCAACGCCAGGGCGGTCCGCCACTATTTCGATACCATGGGCAGCCAGATGCGCGGCAGGGCCAATCCCAGAGAGCATCAATAGTTTCGGGGAATTGATCGAAGAGCTTGCTAAAATCACTTCCCTTTTGGCCCGAACGGTTTTCAAGCCCCCCCCTGCCAAAAGCTCAACCCCAACCGCGCGGCGTCCAGAAAACACGATTTTTTGCGCCAAGCCGCGGATCAGATTGCAATTTTTTCGTTGCAAGGCGGGGCGCAGATAGGCTTTTGCAGCGGACCAGCGGGCCCCTTTGTGAATGGTATGTTCCATCGGGCCAAAGCCCTCTTGCTGTTGGCCGTTATAATCGTCGGTCAGCTGATAGCCGGCCTGCCGGCCCGCCTGCACAAAAGCCTGCACCAAGGGGTTATCGCGCTTGCCGCGCGTCACATGCAAGGGGCCATCCCTTCCGCGCCAGCTGGCATCGCCGCCATGCCCGGCCGGATCCCAGGTTTCCATGCGCTTGTAATAGGGTAGCACATCCGCGTAAGACCAGCCGCTTGCCCCCATTGCCTCCCAGGCGTCGAAATCTTTGGCATGGCCACGCACATACACCATGCCATTGATGCTAGAGGACCCCCCAATCACCTTGCCGCGCGGGCAGGCAAGCCGCCGCCCGCCCAGATGCGGCTCGGGCTCGGACCAATAGCCCCAATCATAGCGCTTCATATTCATCGGAAAGCTCAGCGCACCGGGCATTTGAATAAGCGGGCCTGCATCGCTGCCGCCATATTCCACCACGAGCACCGAGGCCCCCGACTCGCTTAAGCGATAGGCAAGGGCGCAGCCCGCGCTGCCAGCCCCGACAATCACATAATCGGCTTCTGCCGCGCTCATGCGCGCCATCGCAGGACGCGCGCATAAATGCCGATATCCGCGCCTTTAAAACGGTGCATCAACATCCCCCATGCGAACATAGACCGATTTCAACTGCGAATAATGCTCAATCGCGTTTTTCGAGTTTTCGCGCCCGATACCGGATAATTTCATGCCGCCAAAAGGCGCCTCGACGGGGGCATCATTATATGAATTGATAAAGCAACTGCCCGCCTGCAATTTGCCAATAACACGATGCGCGCGGCTGATATCACGGGTAAAAACCCCCGCAGAAAGCCCATATTCGGTGTTATTCGCGCGCGCCACCACATCCGCCTCATCTTCAAAATCCAAAACGCTGAGAACCGGCCCAAATATTTCTTCGCGCGCGATCGTCATCTCATCGCTGACATCTGCAAACACGGTCGGCGCCAAATAATAGCCCGGGCGCTCGAGCCGCTGCCCGCCGCAGACCAACCGCGCACCCTCGGAAATACCTTGCGCGATGAACCCCTGAACAATCTGCATCTGCCGATCACTGACCAGCGGACCAAAATTTGTGGTTTCATCCAGCGGATCGCCGATCACCGCCTGGTCAAGCCGCGCGCTTAACCGATCCAAAAACGCCTCTTTGATGGCTTTATGCACAAACACCCGCGTGCCGTTGGAACAAATTTGACCTGACGAGTAGAAATTCGCCAGGATCGCCCCGCCAACGGCATTGTCCAAATCCGCATCTTCAAAGATAATCAGCGGCGATTTACCCCCCAGCTCAAGCGTCACCTGCTTCAGATCCGCGGCCGCGCTTTGGTAAACTTTGCGCCCCGTGGCGACCGATCCGGTGAGCGAAACTTTGCTAATGCGCGGATCCTGCAGCAACGCCGCGCCAACATCGCCCTGCCCTTGTACAACGTTGAACACGCCATCTGGCAAACCAGCTTCGCTGAGGATTTCGGCGATTTTCAGCGCGCAAAGCGGCGTGGTTTCTGATGGTTTGAAAATCATCGCATTGCCGCAGGCCAAGGCTGGTGCAGCTTTCCAGCAGGCAATTTGCGTCGGGTAATTCCAGGCACCAATGCCAAGACAGATCCCCAAAGCTTCGCGGCGCGTATAGACCCAATCTTCGCCAAGCTGGATATGCTCTCCAGTCACATTTCCCGCCAAACCCCCGAAATATTCAAGCGCATCGGCGCCGCTGGTGGCATCCGCATATAGCGTTTCCGAAAGTGGTTTGCCCGTATCATGGGTTTCTAGAACCGACAGCTCTCGGTTGCGGGCGCGGATCAGATCGGCAGCGCGGCGCAATACGCGCCCCCGTTCAGTGCCCGAGCGCGCCGCCCAATCTTGCTGCGCGGCCTGCGCCGCGCTTAGCGCCTGCTCTATAATATGATCCGTACCCGCGTATATCTGCGCGATAACAGCCCCTGAAGCGGGGTAGATCACATCAAACCGCGCCCCGCTTATATCTTCAACATAGCGCCCATTAATAAAATGGCTTGCTGTTGGCTGCGTGCTATACATGCATATCCCCTTCAAAGCTGCGCAGAAAGCCCTAGCAGAAAAAGTGATATATATAAATAAAAATTTATATGACCATATTAATTTTGATATATTTCTTGAAATTCTAGCCTAGCCGCGTCAGATAAACCGCATGGAAAGACGCAGCATTCGTGACATACGCAATTCAGAATTCATTCAAGCCACTCTGCAAGCGGTGCGACAAAAAGGGTTTCAAAATGTCACGTTAAGTGAAATCGCTGCCTATGCGAGCACGACAGCCGCCAGCATAACCTATCATTTTGGCAGTAAAGAAAAGCTGCTGGAAGCTACGATGCGCCACTTGCTCGAACTCTTGCGCCGTGAGGTCATCAACAATCTAAAAGAAACCAAAACATCCAAACAACGCCTGCAAGCCGTTTTAACCGCAAACTTTTCCGATTCTCTCTTCACGAAAACCCATTGCAATGTCTGGGTGCAGTTTTGGTCAGCCGCGCCCTACCAACCGGCGCTGGCGCGGCTTCAAAAAATCAATCGCGCTCGCGTGACAAGCCATTTGCGGCGCGAAACGCGGCTACTGGTTGCTTCAGAGCGCCAACAAATGGTGGAACAGGCGCTGCAGGCCTATATCGATGGTGTTTGGATTAGTGCGGCCCAATCCACTGGTGTGATAGATGCCCAAGCCGCGCGTACAGATATTAATAATTTATTGGATCTGCTCGTAAGCGCCGGCTAATCCCCTCTGGGAAAGCGCTGTTGGCTTTCCAAAATATTCAGATCCATATGGTTGCGCATATAGCGTTCAGAGGCATCTTGCAGCGGCTGGTAATCCCAAGGGTAATAGCCCCCCTTGCGCACCGCCTCATACACCACCAGACGCCCCGCCTGGCTTTGTCGAACGGCGGCGTCAAAGGCGCTAAGATCCCAGCGCGCCTCGGATTTTGCCCTAAGCGAGGCCACTGTGCCCTGATGCGCCGGCAGGTTGGCCAAATTTATCCGCTCTTGCGGGTCCGCCTCCAAATCAAACAACTGATCGGGATCCAGCAAACAACGGTTATATTTCCAGCGCCCATAGCGCAAAGACACCAGCGGAGCATAAGAGCCTTCTGCGGCGTATTCCATCAGCACGGGCGCGCTGCGCGCTTGACCATGCGCCAGCGGCACCAAGGTTTCACCGGCTGTCCAAGGCTGCAAAGCGTCAAGCGATATGCCGGCCAGGTCGCATAAAGTTGGGCAGACATCCAGCGTTGAAACTGGCTGGGTCAGCAGCGCCGCGGGCAGCTCTGGCGCCGATATCATCAAAGGCACCCGCGCAGACCCTTCATAAAAAGACATTTTAAACCACAAGCCCCGCTCACCCAGCATATCCCCATGATCTGACACAAAGACAATATGGGCCTCTTGCTGCGTGGCTTCCAACACCTCTAAAATCTCGCCAATTTTATCGTCAAGATAGCTGATATTGGCGAAATAGGCGCGGCGGGCGTCGCGGATCATCGCCTCGCTCAAAGTATATGAGCGCCAATCATTGGCATCAAATAACCGCTGTGAATGCGGATCATGCTCGGCATAAGGAAGCGCTGCAACCGCGGGGCTGAGATGCGCGCAATCCTCATAAAGATCCCAGTATTTCTTGCGTGCCACATAAGGATCATGCGGATGCGTAAAGCTAACGGTGAGGCACCAAGGGCGACCATCTTTGCCGCGCGCCAGATCGTATAATTTACGGCAACTTTGATAGGCAACCTCATCATCATATTCCAGCTGGTTTGTAATTTCACCAATACCAGCGCCGGTCACCGAGCCCAAATTGTGATACCACCAATCAATGCGCGTGCCAGGTTTTCGGTAATCCGGCGTCCACCCAAAATCAGCGGGGTAAATATCGGTGGTCAAGCGCTCTTCAAACCCGTGCAGCTGGTCCGGACCAACAAAATGCATTTTTCCAGATAGGCAGGTCTGATAGCCCGCCGCGCGCAAATGATGCGCATAGGTGGGTATCGAGGCTGCAAATTCAGCGGCATTATCATAGACCCCCGTTTTCGAGGGCAATTGCCCCGACATGAATGAAGCCCGCGCCGGCGCGCATAACGGGCTGGCGGTATAGGCATTGGCAAACCGCGCCGAACGCTGCGCCAGGCGTTTCAAATGCGGCGCGTGCAGCCAGTCGGCAGGGCCGTCGGGAAACAACGTTCCATTCAACTGATCGACCATAATAATCAGAATATTGGGGGAAGATGTCATGCAAACGCCTCTTTGAGATATGGGTTATTCGGGCAGAGCCTCCATTAGATGAAAGCCTAGACTTTTGTAGCAGGAACCGGGGGGGTGCGCAGACGACGTTGCAAAACCGCCTCGCGCCAGCTGATAAAACTGACCGATGCCAAAATTGTGCCGCCCCCAACCACCACCCATGGATCGAGCGGTTCGTCAAAAAATACCATCCCAACCGACACCGCCCAGACCAGCTGTAAAAACGTAACCGGCTGCGTGATGTTCACGGGCGCTGCGGCAAAGGCCAGCGTCATCGTGTAATGCCCCAATGTGGCAAAGCAGGCCACTCCAAAAAGGATAAGCAAATCGTTCGTCGAGGGCGGAACCCAAACCATCCATGCCATCGGCGCCAGCCCCAGCGTGACAAAGAGCGAAAGCATCACAACGATTGCGCCCGCCGACGTTTGATCGCTGAGCCGTTTGGTTAACAAATAAGAGCAGGCAAAAAATACCGCAGCCAGCAGCATCGCCAGATGCCCCATATCCACGCTGCGAATACCGGGTCGCAAAATAATCAAGGCGCCCACCAAGGCAATGCCCACGGCGATCACCCGCCGCAAAGCCAGTTTTTCACCCAAAAATAAGGCCGCCCCCAATGTCACATAAATCGGCGATAGGTAATTCATTGCCGTTACATCCGCCAAGGGAATCCGCGCCATTGCAAAAAACCATAGAAACACCGCCCCCACATGCGCAGCGCCGCGATACATAAAAAGCCGCATCAACGGCTGCGAAAAATTACTTTTGAAGACCGACCCCAGCATTGGAACCAGCAAAACCAAGCCCAAAGCATATCGCAAAAACGCCGCCTCAGCGGCGGGCATATCCGGGCCTAAATATTTCACCAAGGAGGTCACGCCCACAAACATAAGCCCCGTCACGATCATCCATAAGATGCCGCGTAAGGTTGATGAAGAAGAGCGCTCGGTCATGGCGTTACTGAAAAGCTAAATAGGCCGAAAGCACAAGAGCTAATGAGAGGCGAGCAGACTGTAAGCGATTGCCCACATCACAAGCGCAATCCCCATATCTAAAATCTGCCATGCGCGGGGATTGGCAAAAAAGGGCGCTAAAAGACGCGCGCCATAGCCCAACCCGAAGAAAAAGGTAAAACTGGCTAGCATAGCCCCCAAAGCAAAACCCAACGGACTTTCCGATTGGTTGGCAATCCCCCCCACCAAAATCACCGTATCAAGATATACATGCGGATTTAAAAAGGTCAGCGCCAGGCAAGTAAACAAGGCCGCCGGCAAAGACATCACATCGCCCATTGCGTCCAAAGCTTGATTGCCGCGCCAAGCCGATATCATGCTGCGTGCGCCATAAACGAATAAAAACAGCGCCCCTGCAAAGCGGATCCAGCTCATAAGATTGGGCCAGGTCTCCAAAAGGGTTCCCAAACCTAACACGCCCAGAAAGATCAACAGCGCGTCAGAAACCGCGCAAAGCAACACGATCGGCAAAACAAAACGGCGCATCAAACCGGCCTTCAACACGAAGGCGTTTTGCGCTCCGATCGCCAGAATCAAAGAAAAGCCAAGGCCAAAGCCCAAAAAGAAAGGTTCGATCATGATTAAGGTCTAACGAGAGTCATCCGCAACACAAGCCATAGAACACGGCGCAACACAACCGAAGACCAGCCCCCCTTAAACGATAGGGCTAGTATAGCTTCCCGCTTTGGTATTGGGCGCATGAGCCAGCAAGCCACGCCCAATCAAGGCCTTCAAACACCTGTGAAAGGTTGGCTGTGCCATCCCGATCAACAACGCGTGCTTCTTAATATCAACAGATTTTGCAGTGCCACCCGCCATATAGATTTCCGTGTAAGACGCGTAGAACACATCTTTTTCGTTTTGGGTCAATGCCCCAAGCCCCACTTCCTCCTCAAGGCCCAATAGGAGCTCGCGCATCTGCGCCATTTTAAAGTATCGTTGGGACATTATTCACCTGTCACAAACATCAGAAGACTGTTTGATCGATCAAAGTGCCAGAAGCAGAAAAGTCTTAAAACCATACCCAAAGTCGACCAAAAAACTGTCTGACTTTCAATACAAAATTGTGTCAATTAAAAAGTTATCATTATGACTTAAGGCAATCTTTTAATTGACCCTGCGTGATAAAAAGGCACGGCAAATTTACCTGAAAATTACCAAATCCAGTTTGCCCATGCCTCAAAAAATGTATAATTTGTGGACCAGGAATCGAGATCTGTCATTATTTTCTGACGCCGTACACAATAGATTACACATGGGGCGATTGATGTCATAAAGATAATCATTTTTCAACCAAGGTGGAATCGGCCAAGAAAAACAGCCTGCAAACATTGCAGAAAAAATTTTAAAGCGCGATTTCACTAATATCACAGAATCGTGTCGAAAACTGATCATTCATCAGGTTAATATGTAAGACTCAATACTTTAAATATTAAACAGATACTCAATCAGAGCCTTCTAATTGCGCCATAACCTCGTCACTAGCTTCGAAATTGGTTGTCACGCGCTGAACATCATCGTCATCCTCAAGCGCATCGACAAGCCTCATCAGCTTTTCCATGCCCTCAAGATCCAACTCTGTGGTGGTTGTGGGCTTCCAAACCAGCTTGGTTGACAAGCTTTCGCCCAAATCATTTT
>Ga0233450_10000300_pt1 | contig 58340 bp, 67 predicted proteins | sample 011ome_30_FD_189956 | JGI IMG/M metagenome (GOLD analysis project Ga0233450, IMG submission 189956) | Coastal salt marsh microbial communities from the Groves Creek Marsh, Skidaway Island, Georgia - 011501CT (spades assembly) | ecosystem: Environmental > Aquatic > Marine > Intertidal zone >... | reverse complement strand
CACCAAAGTCTCGATAGATAGGAACGCCTTCAGACTCCATAAACAAATCATAGTCAGTCTTCGGACGACCAAACGTCCCGTGACCCGCGCGATTCTCTTCGGTTGGTTCTACCCATTCAGTACCCATACCCAATCTCTCCCTATACCAATTTAATAAAATGTTACTAGTGAAACGCCTGTCGATGCCAAAACAGCAGCACCCAGCTGCTTCATCGATGGCCGAATCTCAAGCCTAAAAATTACGACGGATAAAAACATTGCGATAAACGTCTCTAGAGAACCAATCATCACGACCGTCGAAAGTTCTTCGTAGGTCAATGCCGTGAAAAATAGTACTTGCCCAATCGACATCGATGCCCCAATTGCCAACGTTGTCGGAGTAATATTCCTGACTCCTTCAACAACAAACCGTCGGTAAGACTCAGAAGGAACCGCCAGAATTAAATAGAAACATACACCCGCCATTGCACTGACGAAGGTTCCAAATGCAGGGGTTCCCAACGTAATCAACCCATTTTTTCGAGCGATATAAGACACTGCGTAAGCGAGGCAAGAAAGGATGCCCGGCAGGTAGAGTGGAGCCACGACAATCCAGTCTTTTGGCGTATTTTCTGCCTCATGCTCATACTTGCGAGTCTTGTCAGATATTAGTAAAAAAATCGCCAAGGCAAGTGCGAACACTCCGATTGTCTCCTCCCAAATTAGCGACTCACCCAAAATAATCACGGCCAATAGAATCGAGAAAAAAGGATTCAACTTCTTGACCGTTGTACCGCGGGTCACACCAAGCAGACCGATGGATCGAAAAACCAGCGTTCTGCCGAAAACCATCGCAAACAAGCCCGCCATGCAAAACCACAAAATTCCTTCAAGGAGCTTTGGGTCATCCAGACTCGGCAGATCCCCGTCTTCAAACACCAGAAATAAAGCGAAGGAAAACAACACGGTCATGATGACTGACAGGAAGGCGCCATCGTTCGACAAGCCACGACGTTTATTCGAACTAATCGCGATACTCGCGAAGGCAAAACTCAGCGCAGAAGCGAGCGCGCACAGCTGTCCAAACGAACTATCTGGGACCATTGATCCAATCTTTGCCGTCGGCACTGCGAGCCTCTCGCTCGCTCTTCGCTGTCTGTGCCCGTCTGGCTAACACTTCGAGTAACTCGAGATTCAACCCGTACCGCTGCATCACATCTTCAACAATCTGCATATCCTTGGCGGCCCAGGTAAATGTCATCTTAGACCAGTCCTCCATCGCAGCACTCCGCCCACTTGAGAGCAACAGGACATCCCTCAGGTGTTCGAGATCCATCTCATAAGACTCAGCAATCTGGGCGCTCTCCAAAAGACCCACGCCATTCAACCAGAGAAGCAAATTGTTAATAGCCTTAGTAACCTGACCTCTGCCAACAGGACCCATCAGTTTAATATCCGAGCAAAACGTGCTGAGTGATGGTTTCACTTTGTCCAAGGTCGACTGCAGGCCTCCGACCATTGCTAGCAAAGTTCCATTGTCTGCAGCCCATCCCCCTCGCGCGATCGGAACATCGAGGAACTCAATGCCTTTAGCCTCAAATTCGTGCGCTAACTCGATCATCAATTCAGGATCACAGGTACTATTGACCACTACTATTCCGTCGGAACGACCACTGCTTAAAAGTCCTTTCTCGCCACGACAAATTTTGATGACCTCTGGGTCAAATCCGACCGCGATGTAAACGATCGACGCCTCAGCAAAGACATCCGCTGGCGACTCTCTGAGGACCGCGCCTAACGCCAGCGCCTTGGTCTGCTGCGTATCAGCTTGTTCACAGCATGAAACAGCATAACCAGACTTAATTAGGTGCTTGATTTGAGCGAGGCCCATCCGCCCGGCGCCAATTAATCCAATCGTTTCTCTTGACATAGTTGTTACCAAACAGTTCTTTGTACTGAACACTACTTCAAATCAGAGATAATCAATTCAAGAGAATTGGTTGGACACCCAAACAAGACCGATATTTGTGGGTCCACGACTTCTGTACAAAATGAGAAATAAAACGGGGGTACAATAATGAAAATTAGTCCACTTGCTCCAGCGATTGGAGGACGAATTGATGATTGCGACCTCACCCAGTCGCTCAACTCATCGCAGGTAAAACAAATACAAGACGCATTCTTAGCGCATGCGGTTCTTTTGTTTCCGGGCCAACGCCTAACACACGAGGATCAACTTAGAGCTGCCCAGATCTTTGGAGAATCTGGAACCTTGCACAGGCCAAGAGAGTTCCAACCCAAGGCTTATGATTCCCTCCCGGATGGCATCATGATGATCTCAAATATCCGGGAAGACGGAATCCCGATCGGATCATTACCCGACGGAGAGATGATGTTTCATCATGATATGATCCATCGGGAGGTCCCTGACAAAGCTACGCTCCTGTACGCAGTCGAGATTCCATCCGTCGGCGGTGATACTTGGTTCGCAAGCGGGTATGCAGCTTATGAATCACTCACTGCAGACTGGAAACAAAGACTTGAAGGGCTTTACGCGCGACACACCTATCATTATGGATCGACTCAAAAAGGTGACGAAAAAGGCACACCAGCCTTCGGAGAAGCGACCCACCCTGTGGTAAGAACTAACCACGAGACTGGCCGAAAGTGTCTCTATGTGAATCGACTGATGACCAGTTCAGTGGTTGGATTAGACAGCTCAGAAAGCCAAGAAATCCTTGATTACCTATTCGATCACTGCGAGCAAGATCAGTTTGTCTATAAACACCAATGGACCGTAGGTGATCTGATTATTTGGGATAACCGCTGCTCAATGCATGCTAGAACTGATTTTCCGGGTGGTGAGCGTAGGCTACTTTTTCGCACGACAGTCAAAGATACACAGGCACCAGCCTAAGGAATAAAATGATGAAAAATCTAGAAGGTAGAGTCGTTATCGTTACTGGCGGATCAGGCGGCATTGGAATCGTTGTTTCTGAACTAATGGCCAACCGTGGTGCCCATGTTGTGTTGGCTGAACTCGACGGCGAAAGAGCCGAGCTCGAAGCACGACGTTTGCGTGATGAAGGTTTAAAAGCTACGGCAATTCAGACCGACGTAGCAGACAGAGAATCTGTAGCATCGATGGTTAGCACAATCACAGCTCAACTTGGCCGAATCGACGGGCTAGTCAACAATGCAGCAATGTTTTCTCGGGTCCCGATGTCACGCGTCGGTTCACTCGATATCACCGAAGCCGAGTGGGACAAGATGATGGAAATCAATGTCAAGGGCGTTTGGAATGTTTGTAGCGCGGTTGTGCCCGTCATGAAAACTCAGGGCTATGGTAAGGTCGTTAACATCAGTTCTGGTACCGCCTTGAAAGGATCTCCTTCGCGAATCCATTACGTTACTTCGAAAGCGGCAGTGATTGGGTACACTAAGTCATTAGCGATGGAAGTTGGCGAACATAATATTTACGTCAACTGTATCGCCCCAGGAAGTACCCTTTCAGAAGAGGATCCAACTCCGGAAATTCTCGCGGTTCGAGAGAAAGCTGCGGCAACACGATGCATTAAACGCGTGCAGACGCCCGAGGATCTCGCAGGTCCAATCGCATTTTTTATTGGACCAGACAGCGATTTCATCACGGGTCAAACGCTGGTTGTCGATGGTGGAAGCTGCCTTCACTGATTTTTCTGAAATTCAACAAAGTCATCAAGCCAACGTGAGCCTTTGTGGTTCTGAATGCGCTCCACTTCCGCTTGAACCCCGTCAATCAGGGTTTCAAGCGCTGATTCGTGATAATCCGCAAATTCAACCATGTTGCACAATTGAATGTGCATATTGACCAGCATGTAATACGCATTATTTTCCACCATGACAGCGCGCGCACGATCAGGCGATCGACGCATTAATTCTTCAGTCATCTTGGCAAACGCGTCAAAATCAAAGATGGTAGTCATCCAGTTAGTCTCCATTACAAACACAATTCAATCACACGAGGTATCTATGGCACAGCCCCTTTTTCACTTGGCATTCCCCGTCTCGAATCTTGAGGCTACCAAAAATTTTTTCATCGATGTTCTCGGTTGTAGCACAGGACGTCAGTCAGAACGTTGGATTGATTTTGACTTTTTTGGCCATCAGGTGGTCGCCCACCTCGCTGAGGATGAACACACGCCTGCAACAACAAATCCTGTGGACGGGAAACAGGTCCCAGCAAGCCACTTTGGCGTCATTCTCGACTGGGATGATTGGCATGATCTGGCTGGAAAACTCAAAGCTGCTGACATCGAGTTTCTAATTGAACCCAATATCCGTTTCGAGGGTGAGGTGGGTGAACAGGCAACCATGTTTTTTCAAGAGCCCTCAGGCAACGCACTTGAATTCAAATCCTTCAAGGACATGTCGCAAATATTTGCAACCTAACCTTTGATTTGTGCACTGCGACTGCACTAACGTTACTTGAGACACCAATAACAATAATGAGGTGCTTGATGAAAACGGAAGCGTTAGCAGCCGAAGCAGTTCTGCTGGCCGTTGAAGACAGTGTGATTAACGGCCACTCGCAAGGAATTCATTTTGAATCTTGGGATCATGTGTTCGCAGAGGGTGGACCTCTATTCGAATCCTTGATCGACTACCAAGCCTGTGAGCCCTTCACAGGCTGTGATCTTCCGTCGCGCGAACAGGTCCAATTGATTTATGAGACCTACCGCTCGCGACTTCATATTTTAAGCTGGATGCCTCCAACGCAAGCCTACAAACATGCCGTTGAAATTGATCAGTTTTTCCCTGCAGGGCAAGCCGCATTTGCAATTCGACCAGCATCCATCGATGCGCTGAAACACCTACTAAAAAACGAGTTTGCGCTTTAAGCCTGAGATTCAGCAAGCAGGTCGGCAATATCACTCAGCATGACATCGGCACCCTGATGTCTGACCGGGATGGGATACGCCTGGCCCTGGTGGATCAACAAGACGCTCGGATAGCCCTGCACTTGCAAGCGTTCAGCTAACTGTCGCTGTTCATTGTGGACGGCTCGGACATCGTCTGACATTAAGGCGTCTGCAAAACTCGATCGCTGAAACCCAAACGCCTCAGCCAAATCGCAGAGTGTATTGAAGTCCCAAACGCTCTGTGCTTCGGTGTAGTATGCATCTTGGATCCGTTCAGCGAAGGTCTCACCACGCCCAGCGAGCCGTTCGGCGGCAATGACCGCTCGACAGCTGATAAACGTGGTTCGCGGCGGTGGCGGTGTTTGATCCCAATAAGCGTGATTAAAGGGGACTCCACAGGTGGACTCAATCTGACTCCAAGTACGTCTGAGATACTTCACCATATCCTCAGGCATTGAAACATCACTATCATCGGCAAGCCCGCCCAACAGCGACACCACTGGAAGCCCTTCAGGTAATTGACTCTTCAAGGCTTTCCACGTTGGTCGGAAGCCATAACACCAACTGCACATGGGATCGTACACATAGATCAGAACACTCTCTGGTGACTCAGTTTCAGTGATTGTCATTGATCACTTCCATCGCATGTCTTAAGGAATCAAGGCCCGCCGGAAATCCGCAGTAAACTGCAATTTGCAGACAGACGTCACGAATCTCTTCTGGGCTCATTCCGTTGTTCAGCGCACCCCTGACATGCCCTCGGAATTCCTGTGGACGATTGAGCGCAGCAATCATTCCCAGATTCACCAGCGAGCGATCACGATCGGACAGCACCTCTCGATTCCAAATTTCGTCCCAGGCCACCCGAGTGACAAAGTCTTGCATGGGCATGGTGAGCTCATCGGCTTGACCGAGTGCACGATCCACAAAGTCATCACCCATGACCTGTCGACGCTTGGTTAAGCCTCGATCAAAACTGTCTTTGCTCATAATTTGATCCCGATGCAACCGTATTTTGTCTCGAGGAATTCATCGATTCCGTGCGGACCACCTTCTCGTCCCAAACCCGATTCCTTGACCCCACCAAAAGGTGCCACTTCCGTTGAAATAATCCCGGTATTCACACCAATGATTCCGTAATCCAAGGCTTCATAGACTCGGAATGTTCGAGACAAATCCTCAGTATAAAAATACGCCGCCAATCCATACTGCGTATCATTCGCCAATGCGATGGCTTCTGCTTCATGGTCAAATCGATAAATCGGAGCAACCGGTCCAAAAGTCTCTTCCGACGCCATCAACATGTCTTTTGTGACGCCAACCAACACCGTCGGGCTGTAAAATAGTGGGCCAGCCTCATGCGACTCACCGCCGCAGATTGCCGTCGCGCCTTTCGATAAGGCATCTTCAACATGCGCTTCAACTTTTGCCTTACCGTCTGCGTTAATTAATGGACCAACGTCGGATCCCTCAGTTTTGCCATCGGCGACTTTCATCGCTTTGACTCGTTTAGCAAACGCTTCAACAAAACGGTCGTGAATCCCACTTTGGACCAGAATTCGGTTCGCACAGACACACGTTTGTCCGGCATTACGGAATTTGCATAACATGGCTCCATCAACCGCCGCATCGAGATCTGCATCATCAAAAACGATGAAAGGCGCATTCCCGCCCAATTCCAATGAGATTTTTTTCACACTGTCTGCGCATTGCCGATAAAGAATTTTTCCCACCTGGGTTGAGCCGGTGAAGGTCACCTTACGCACTCGAGAATCACCTGTTAACACCTGACCAATCGCCGGGGCGTCCATAGCAGTCACGCAATTAATCACGCCATCTGGGATCCCCGCTTGTCGCGCCAATTCACACACGGCCAAGGCCGTGAGCGGCGTATCCTCTGACGGCTTGATGACGACTGTGCAGCCTGCTGCGATTGCTGGCGAGACTTTTCGGGTAATCATTGCCAGTGGGAAGTTCCACGGTGTAATGGCTGCCACGACACCCACCGGTTGTTTGATCGCAAGAATCCGCTTGTCAGTCATGTGCGGAGCAATCACATCGCCATAGATTCTCCGACCTTCTTCAGCAAACCAATCAATAAAGCTCGCCCCATAAGCCACTTCACCTCGTGCTTCAGCCAGAGGCTTACCCATCTCTTCAGTGATCAAATGGGCAAGTTCTTCAGTATGTTCCGTCATGAGATTGAACCAACGACGCAAAATGGCAGAACGCTCCTTGGCGGTGAGCCCAGCCCAGGCCGGAAAGGCAGCTTCAGCGGCATCAACGGCTTTCACACAATCGGCGGCAGACAAATCAGCAACCGATTCAACCACTTGCCCGGTTGCCGGATTCACTACTTCGAACGTTGCGCCTGAGGTCGCTCCGACCCACTGACCATTCACAAAAGATAACGGTTGATATAAGGACATCATTGACTCACTCAAAAACAGATAATTTGACGAACCGCTTGGCCTTCGGCCAACCGCTCCATGGCGACGTTAATTTCCGCTAACTCCAACGTGTGGGAAATCATCCGATCGACTGGAAGTAACCCTTTTTTATGCAGAGCGAGGAAATTTGGAATATCTCGCGAGGGGACGCAGGAACCGACATATGATCCCATTAATGCGCGCTCCTCAGTCACGAGTCGTGCTGCGGCGACTGACAAACGATCAGCAGGATTAGGCAGCGCTGCTGTCACTGTTCGTCCTCCACGACGCGTGACCTCGATGGCCATATCCAATGCAGGCATGACGCCGGCGAATTCGGCGGCCAAATTCACGCCACCAGATGATAATGCTTTGACTTGCTCAATGGCATCCGGATCTCGCGCATTCACGAAATGATCGGCACCCAACTCGCGAGCCAGTGCCTCTTTGTCTGGATTGGCGTCAACGGCAATGATTTGACGCGCACCGCCAGCATGCGCTCCGAGCAACGCAGCCAAACCCACACCCCCAAGACCAATAATCGCCACTCGCTCACCCGCGTGTAAACGCGCTGTATTCAATACAGCGCCACAACCCGTGAGGACAGCACAGCCGAAAACGGCTTGAACTGTTGGATCCAAATCAGAGTCAATGGGTACCAGGCTTCGACGATGACTCACCGCATAGTCAGAAAAACAAGAAATGCCCAAGTGATGATTAATCACCTCACCATTCACTGAGATGCGTTTCGCGCCAGACAGTAAGCTTCCGTTGGTATTGTGTTGTAAGCCCGGCTCACAAAGTGCAGGCCTCCCCTCAGCGCAACAATCGCAATGCCCACAACTTGGCACAAAAATCATCGAGACTCGTTGTCCGGGCTTTAAATCACTGGAGCTTGGGCCTGTTTTGACGACTTCTCCCACTGCTTCATGGCCCAAGGCGACAGGTGTTGGTCTTGGGCGATCCCCATTGATCACTGACAAATCAGAATGACACACACCGGCGGCGAGAATTTTCACAAGCACTTCATCGGGACCTGGATCCGCCAAGTCTGCCTCCACAATTTGCAGTGGCTTGGTGTCGGTAAAGGGGCGAGGAATGCCCATGCTTGGGAGCAATGAAATGCGGGTTTTCACAGGAGATTATCCAATTTTTATCGTTTTTGCCCTAATGAGAGCGGTTACATTAGGCCAGTCATGCCGCTGAATCAAGCAGTCTTAATGCGTCCGATCACCTCAATCGCGTCGCTCGCAATCACGTCAGACCCACGCTGATCCAAGGCTGCCAAAAAGGCTTTGCTATGCAACCAGACCCCGGTGATTGCAGGGCTTTTGGAACCTTGCGCCCACAGGCTACCGATCATCCCAGCGAGGACATCACCGGAACCGGCTGTTCCTAAGACCGGATTCGCCAGCGGATTCAGCCAAGTTGGCGTACCGGTCACCAAGGTCCCTGCACCTTTTAAAACCCAAGTCGCCTCGTACAACGTTTCGAGCGATTCGAGCATGGTAAAACGATCATCGAATGACTGTCCGGTTAATCGATGCGCCTCCAATGGATGTGGCGTTCCAATCCAAGGAGCTTGACGATTGGGTGAAGGATGTTCAGACAACCAATTCAAGGCATCTGCATCAACGACCAATGGGACATTCAGCGCCCACAACGCCTCAATCAATGGCCCTGCATCCAATCCTAATCCTGGGCCGATGACCACCGCGAGGCAATCGGTCGCACAGTCTGTGATCGCATTGAGATTCCATGGCACGCGAATCAACTCGGGGATTTCAGAGACGGGCGCATCGGTTGCCCAGAAAACTTTCCCGGCACCGGTCCGCAAGGCTGCAAGTCCACACAGTTGGCCAGCGCCCTCCATCCCGTGACGGCCTCCGACCACAAGAACACTTCCTCGAGATCCTTTGTGTGCGGTTTTCGAATGGCTGGGAAGATCGATCCGCTCTTGGCTGATCAATTGTGTATGAGGCGCGAGCATGTTGACTGACCAAGGCTTGAGCGCATCAAAACAAACCTCGCCAGACATCGCTGGTCCCTCCCCGGTGAAAAGACCCGTTTTCAGCGCTAAAAACGTCAGGGTCATGTCGGCCTCAACCGACGGACAATAGGCCTGTCCAGTCGACGCATTGAGCCCCGATGGGACATCGAGCGACATCACCAAAGCACCCTCTGCCCGTTGTGCATGAATCCAATGAATTGCGCTTGCAATCAAGCCCTCTGGTGGACGATCACAACCGGTGCCGAGAAGCCCATCAACAACCCAATCAGCAGCGTTGAGTGCCGTCACGGTATCCAATACCACTCCACCCACATCTTCAAAGAAATGCCGTGCTTTTAATGCATCGCCTGTCGGAGTGGTCAGCGCGACAAGTTGTGTCGGGATACCCGCCAGTACGAGAAGCCCGGCCACTCCATAGGCATCGCCACCGTTATTCCCCGGGCCCGCCAAACAAATGACCGACTGCGGATGCTCATCCAAAAGCCGATCACAGGCTGCCTTGGCCGCCCGCATCATCAAGCAAAAGCCACTCACTCCCGAGGCGATAATCTGTCGATCCAGTCCCCGAGCGCCTTGCGCATCAACAGTCTCATCCATCACGCGAGCTTCCTACCGATATAAACTGTCAGTGCGACCAGCAGAGCAAACACCCAAACATCCCACGTCACGACTTCCTCAATCAGGATACTTCCCCAAAGTAGCGTCAAAAAGAGTTGAAGCAACTGAACTTGACCAACCTCGGCAATGCCGCCTAACGCCAACCCCGAATTCCAGGCAAAAAAGCCAAAAAACATCGAAAACAGTCCAAGTGCCAAGACCGACAGAAGTGAGCTGTCTGGACGCGCCCAGAAAAAATCGGGCCAAACCATCAGGGTTCCAACCAGAGCAATCGGCGACAGCAGTACCAATGACCAACAAATAACCCAAGGACCTGGACGGCGTTTGGCAAGATCCCCGGCAATCACATAGCCTGATGAAGCCATCAGTGCCGCTAGAACCAACCAAAGATCAGCCCAATTGACCGATCCCCCCTGCTCTCGCAGGGTAAATACAATGACCAGTGACGCGCCGGCTAACGCACACAACCAAAATCCTAAGCGCGCCCGATATCCATGGACAAGAACCGAAAGCACGGCAGTCATCAGTGGCAGAACACCCAAAACAACAGCACCGTGGTAAGAAGGAACCGATTGAAGCCCAATCGCCATTGCGAGTGGAAAGCCAAAAATGAGACCACAACCACTGACCAACAGTGGCTTAATCTCATGCTGGGCAGGACGACTTGATTGGCTCATCAGAATCCAAACCAAAGCGGCAGATGCCGCGATGACTGCGCGGAGCATGGTAATCAGAGTGGGTGAAAAATCATTGAGCGCAATGGTGGTGAGAGGGAGTGTTGCGGCAAAACACACAACGCCAATCAAGCCGAGCCCGTAGGCATACACTAATTGATTCTGCTTCACGGCTTTGAACACTGTTTTTCATCCCCCATATCAAAGCCTCTGCTGGAGACTTAGCCATGTCTTATCGATTGACCCACGAAACACCAGACGCGTTGGAAGCAATTAACCAGGTTTTGGCATCGTCCATCACGGCTTGGCAATTATCTGACCGACTCTACCGGCTCAGCGTTAACGCCTACCGCTATCGTCATTCTGACTGGATTGATCACCAATTCTACGGGCTTCGCAACGAGAACAACACTCTCGTTGCAATCTTGGTTGTCAATGAGGATAGCTCTGATCTACCGAATGATCATCGGTGCCTTCAGATTCAAGGCCTATTTATTGGACAGGACCATCAGAAACGTCGGCTGGGAAGCCGACTGATCCATGAAGCTGTGCAGATCGCACTCGATCAGGGCCTTCAGCTCCTGTTGGTGAAAGCTCACGAAAGTGCCGTCTCATTTTTTGAACATCTCGGATTCCATCGGATTCCGGTGACCGATGAGGTCCGCGACTATCCTTACCGTTTGGTTCGATCAGTCATATAACTGTCGACTTCAAATAGGTGTCTTTCTGCATCGAAGTAAGGCCGCATTGCAGCATTCAGGCGTTCAACTTCTTGCCGAATCACCGCCTCGTCGTTGGCGCTCCACTGTTTCTCTGTCTGATCTAGATAAGAGTCTGATAGACGCTCAAGTTCAGCAAATACCGCATGATCATGAAACTGAAGTTCTGTCTCGATCGCTCGTCGGATCTCTTCATTTTGCGCTTCCATCAACGCCATCTCGCGAGCCACCTCAGTTTCCCACCACGGTCGTTCTGACGCGCAAACAGTTGCAGTCTGCGCGAGAATCAATGCAAGATGCAGAGCAATTTTTTTCATGCTGACTTCCATCGATTCAAGGGCAAAACATGACTCTCACAGTAGGATTTATCGGGCTAGGTACCATGGGTCTTCCCATGGCTCGTCATATTATCAATCGGGGCTTCGCAGTGAAACTTTATGCGAGACGGCCTGAGATATTCGAGGGTAAGGCCAAAGGCCTTGTTGAACTCGGTGCAACACCCTGCTTAAGCCTCACGGAAGTCGCACAGAATGTTGATGTCATCATCACCAATGTCACAGGGACGGCCGATGTAGAAGCCATTCTTCTTGGTGACAGTGGGGCAAGTCACGCGGCCAACCCTGGAACGTTATTCATTGATCACTCAACGATTGATCCAGCACGGACGATGGACATTGCCAGGCAACTCGGCGAAATGGGAATGATGTTTGTCGACGCTCCCGTCTCAGGAGGTGTTTGGGCCTCTGAGGAAGCTCGATTGATCGTGATGCAAGGTGGTTCCACTCAGGCCTGTGAACAAGCGAATCAAGTCATCGAGTGCTATGCCAAAGCAATCACTCGTGTGGGCAATGCCGGCCATGGACAAATCGCAAAACTCAGCAATCAGATAGCGCAGACCATTACCATTGAAGGTGTTGCTGAGTGTCTAACCTTTGCAAAAACGTTGGGTGCTGATCCGAATGCGGTATTTCAAGCCATCAAAGACGGGATGGGGGGCAGTCAAATGATGTCTCTGATGGCACCGAAGATGATTGCTGAAGATTTCGAGCCAGGGATTGAGGCGCGTTTACATGCCAAAGATGTGGGTATCGCTTGCGACACGGTAGCTGATCAGCATCTGTCGCTTCCCTGTCTTGAGTTCGTCCATCAGCAATATCAGTCGATCATGGAGAATGGGTTAGGCTCTCGAGATTCATCGATCCTCTTTGATCGGCTCAAGGGTCTGAAACAACGCTAATCAACCCGTTGCATCACAAACGCGCGCTCTTGGACAAAATGACCAGCAGCTCGATTTGTCCCGTGTGAGAAACCCTCTGACTGCAAACGGTTTCTCAATTCGTTATTGAACTCGGGAGATCCACAAATCATGATGCGATCGCATGCTTGATTCCAAGGATCGAGCCCTAAATCGTCCCACAGTGAGCCATCATCCATCCGTTGGGTGATTCGGCCTTCAGTCGCGAAGGGTTCGCGAGTCACGGTTGGATAATAGGTAATCGGCAATGAGGCAAGGAGCTCCCGATAGGCCAACTCCTGGGTCGTCCGAACCGTATGCGTGACGATCACCTGCTCAAATCGTTCGAAAGTCGCCGGGTCACGGATGATTGACAGGTAGGGCGCGAGGCCTGTCCCGGTTGCCACGCACCAAAGCCGTTTCCCTGGAAGCAAATTATCGAGAACCAAGGTTCCGGTCGGACGATCGCCAACCTCTATCTGATCCCCGTCTTGAATATCCTTGAGGCGCTCTGTCAGTGGCCCGCCTGGCACCTTGATCGAAAGAAACTCCAAGTGATCAGCAGCCGGTGAAGATGCAATGCTATAGGCGCGCAAGACATCATTGTCGCCCATGCCGATCATTGTGAATTGGCCGGCTTTAAACGCGCGAATATCCTCACTTCGGGTTGTCTTGAAGGAAAATAACGCATCCGAGTAGTGTTGCACAGAAAGCACTGTTTCTAGATTCATCGGGTCAGATCAACCTTATTCGTTGTCGGCATGAGTGATTGGATGAGGATCCAGTGATCGTATGAAGGCATGCGCAAGACGATCATGAAATCGTCGCAGAAAACTCACTTCGGTGAGTTCGATTGCTTCTTCAGACAACTGATAATTCGCCGATTCTTGAACCAACATGTTATCCGTTTCCAAGCGATACACCATTCCCTCTTGATTGATCATGACAGGATTCTGGTTGACATCAAAATACCGCACGAGCAATACCTCCTAGTGTGTCTATGGGGTTGAATTTCAAAATTTCAGGGCGGCGATTGCGCCCCGCAGCGTCACTGGATCATCAGTAAATACAGCTTCAATGGCCTGCAGGGGTAAATCACCCAGGATCGATAACTCATTCACGGTGTAGAGACAGACTGTCAGCCCTCGTTCTTGAGCCGCCTGTAGGTGTTCACGAGTCACAAACTCTACCTGCAAATGCATCGACTCCAGATCAAGCTCCTCGATTGATCGATCTGCGATCTCTGAATATTGCGTCACCGCCAAACCCAAAGAGAGTTCTGGGCGAATCGACGTTAGATACTTGATCGCCTCGAACGAAAATGATGAAAACCGAACGTGATCCTTCGTCAAGCCTGATCCGTCAAAAGCCCTTAACGCGGCATCAACTGCCCGTCGAAACTCTTGATCATGAACTTTGATTTCAAGGTGCATAAACAGGCCGTGACGAGATGCTTCCTGCATCCAATCAAGTGCTGTGGGGATGTATTGAGTCACTGATCTGAATGGAGAGATCAGTGGAATCGTCACTAGCTCTTCACTGGAGACTGAAAGCACTGAACGCGGGTCACCAGTCATGCGACGAAGTGACTCGTCGTGAAAAATAACAGCGATATCATCGGATGCCACAGAAATGTCGCATTCGATCTGTTTAATATCCATCATTGCCGTGTACTTGATGCCAGCGAGCGAGTTTTCAGGTACTCGAAGCGCCGAGCCACGGTGTGCAATGCATTCCATAATCACCTCGTGTGAGGAGTTTGCCAGAGTTATATGACAAAACGAGTGAATGACATCTCCATCCCCTCAATCGAGCTTCGTGCTGACGCTCTCGTCGCAGTCGATCGCGGAGATCCCTATCGCGACTGGGCACAACTCTTTCCGTGCCTCAATGAGCTTCAAGTGATGGATGTTGAATCCAATCACGTCATCGAGGATTCGATTCGCATTGGAAGTTGGAATCTGGAACGTGGCAAAGAGTGGCAACGGGCGGCTGACCTGATCGAGCGGGTGAATATTGAAGTCCTGTTTCTCAGTGAAATGGATCTTGGAATGAGTCGATCCGGACAGCAGCATACTGCCAAGGAATTGGCAGCGAGGCTTGGTTGGCATGGCTTGTTCGCAGTTGAATTTGTCGAGCTCGAGCTCGGCAATCCCTGGGAAATCGCGACCCCTGTAGAGAGCACCAACGTGGCTGGACTGCATGGCAACGCCATTCTCAGCAGATATCCGTTACACAAACCTTGGCTTCATCGATTCACACAAAGTGACGGAAGCTGGTGGCATCGACGATTTAATGAACCAAGACTGGGGGGTCGAATCGCAGTGGGTGCTACGCTCGAAACCTCCATTGGATCAGTTGAGATATTCACGGCCCATCTTGAAAATAATCAAGGACCAACAGAGAGAGCAGACGCCTTAAGGGAGTTATTCGACCGTCGATTGACGCATTTGCCGTCCGTGTTTGGTGGTGATCTCAATACATCGACATTGGACCCGAGATTACACACAGATCCATTCCGCGAAAGAGCCGAATTGGCAATAGCGTACCCCGATCGTTTTTTGAACCCTTGCGCCTACGAGCCGCTATTTGATCTCTGTCATCACCATGAGTTTCAATGGGGGACCTGCAATACAAAGGACGTCACACAAAGACCTCGCGAACGCGGCTATCCCAAGGCTCCGCTCGGCCGAATTGACTGGTTCTTTGTCAAACAACTCATCGCGCAACACCCGAAAACAATCCCAGCCATTGGCCGTGATGGGCTCACGATCTCTGATCATGACTTGATTGTCTGCGACTTGTTACTTCGCTGACTGACTCGTCTGTTCGCACTGCCACAAGGTCGTGACCATGTCCCAGTTGAGCTCTGGATCTTTTTCGGCAAGTCGACGTAAGGTCGACCCGCGGAACGTGGTTTCACCCATTCGACCGCTAAATTTGTCGAGATGGAAAAACCGGGAATAGAGAATATTCAGCCGTTGTGTCGCCATCGTGAGTAATCCATCGGAATTCACAATCAACTTGAGAGGCTCCATCGTGCCCAGTTTTTGATGTTGCCACGTGACGGTGCCATCTGATTGCGGCATGAAGGTCAGATCTTCATGGTCAGGACTCTCGTGACGGCACAGCCAAGTCTCGGCGTAGACCGCAGAGCTCAAACTCAAACTCAATAAAATCCCTACCAATCGCACAATCTTTCCTCCGTGCACAATCAATCGACCAAAATAGCCAAAACATGATAGCGAAAAGACTGCATTCGACTATGCGTCACTTGCAGTCGATGAGAAACCTGTGCAGGATGCTTCGACCAAGGTGGTAATCAACGACAAGGATCGTCACTGACCCGAGCAATTTGGAGTAAGTGATGAGTACAAACCACAATCAAACAGGCACGCTCTACCCACATCAAATGAGCAAAGAAGAATTTGCGCACTGGTGGAGTCAAATTAACGATCAATCTGGAGACATCCCGGACAAAGCGCCCGGCGTGATCTACCTCGGACAGGATTCCATTGAGGAAGCTGACTCGTATTAAGGACATCGATGCTCAAACCCTTTAGAGCATCTGACGGCACCCTTCTCCACTACTTCGATCACGGGCACGGGCGGCTCGTGATCTTTCAGCATGGCTTCGCCATGGACCATCGGCAGATTCTCGAGACTTGGCCAGACCTCCAAGACTCGCGTCTGGTGTGTCTTGAGACTCGCGCGCATGGCTTTAGCGAACTTGGCCCCAGGCAGGAATTGTCATTCCAGCGAGCCGTGATGGACCTGCATGAACTCATCGACCATCTCGGTGAGGACCCACAAATCATGGGTGGGACGTCGCTCGGCGCCGCTTTAGTGATGGAGCTCAGTCAACAGATTGCGATTTCGCATCTGGTGCTTTCTCGGCCAGCTTTTGGCGTCGATCAAAATACCGATCACTTCGCTGTTTTTCGGGCATTACAAACGATTATCCGAACAAAGCCACAATCACAATGGCTCACTGAATTAATGGATGAACCTAGCTTTCAGGCACTGAAAGCGACTGCTCCACGGAACCAAGAGACCTACCAACGATTGCTTGATCATCCACGACTCAATGATCTGATGATTTGGATGGATGCGCTTGAATCCGAGGCCTTGACCTTGAGTGCTTCAGATCTCCAGCAGTTCAAGGGTCGCATTGATGTGATCGGTCAACATCAAGATGCGCTGCATCCAATGCATTTGGCTCAGCACTTGGCTACCCTTTACCCCAATGCCAAACTTCATGAAATCGCCTCAGGTTTTGCGTCCGAAACCGAGTATCAAGAGTCTCTACGACGCACCCTAGCCGAGATTTTGTCTTCATCCTAATGGGCATATGCAGGAAAACCATGAAGCGTGGCATGTTTCGGCAGGTAGAGTGGATGTTTTGGTTCGCCGGCCTTGGTGCAGCCAAAGCATTGAGGTTCATGAATGGATCGAACCAACCGAAAGCGGAAGTCACAACGAATGCCTCCTACACCCCACGCCAGAATCGTCTGATCGGATTCACCAATCGCTTGCTCAATCACCTGTCGATTGACCATCGATAAGCGTCTCGGCCGCCGTCCTAACTGATCCGGATAAGGCGTTGACTCAGCGATGAGATTCACCAGCCAGTACCCTCCAAACCCCAGATCGCCGAGTAGATTGATTAGGCGACGGTTCGTGGGATCGTCAGTGTGCGCATTGGCAACCGATGGATTAAGACCAATCACGCAAGCGATCGGCCCGCTGGTCCAAAAGCGGCCCAAGCGGTAACGCCTTCGGCCGCAAGCGGACCAGTCGCTGACGCGCTGAATGGTCTCAAACGTCGGCTTGCAAACCTTGGGCTTCGATGGCTGCAATGGCGAGCTCTTCATCATGATCTGACGTGTCTCCAGTCACACCGACTGCTCCAATAATGGCACCTGTTGAATCACGGACTAGGACGCCACCTGCGACAGGAACCAATGAGCCATCACACAAGGCATTCACAGCCTGAATAAAATATGCTTGCTGCTCTGCGCGCTCACCCAACTTACGGCTACTGATGCCCATCATTACCGCCCCATGTGCTTTCCCTTTCGCCAGATCAATACGAATTGGTGATGCTCCATCTTGGCGTTGAGCGCTGATCACCGCGCCGCCGGCATCAATCACGACCGCGGTCATCGGCTTCAGATCGTCACGCTTCGATGCGGCATCGATGATGTGGTTCACAATATGGTTGGCTGTTTTCAGATCTAGCATAAATCACTCCTTGTTGAGCCGTTCATTGTGCGGGTTGTTCATGATCTTTCAATTCTTTCCATTTTTTTTGCATCGCGTATTGACAAAATGGTTACTCAGAAAAGCTGTGGATAACTTTTTGGATAAAAAGTGAGGTAGTCCGCACAGCCCGCGTGACGCCTGCAACCAATGCGCCTGATCAAATTTTAAACACTAAAAATAAAACTCGTTAAATCAATACTTTATCGATCTAATCTGATTCTTTTTTGAAATAAAAGCTCGAACTAATTATTCTCCTCGTTGTCTACGACTTGACTCTTGACCTGTGGAAAGTGTTGAACCGCTTGACGCAACACCTGCTCTTGTCCAATCACCCATCAGGCCCTGAATTCATGGGTTCAACTCAGCAAAATCCATCTCAACCGCTGCTCGTTTTTGATAACAGCCGGCGATTCTTGGGTCTTCTGAGTGCGACACCTCTGTCATCGGCACGATCCTCGACCTGGTGAAACCGAGGGTTTGATTCGTCAAGTCCACTCTTGACACCGATTGCCGAATTGACGAATCGCTGAACAACCTGAACCCGCCATCAACTAAGAAGCAGGCCATTGATGATCGACAGAGCGCATCGACCTGACCGGTTGGATCATCCGCATGACGTGCGTATACTTTGGCGTAGCAAAAGGAAAGCTCAATGAAACCATCAGAGTTCAAGGCATGGCGCAAACTGATGAAGTTAACGCAAAAGGAAGCGGCGTCTGCTCTCGGATTAAAGTCTCGGATCATTCAGTATTACGAGAAAGGCGAGCGAAACGGCGAGAAATTTGCGATTCCAAAAGCAATTGAACTGGCCTGCTACGCGCTCACTCTTGGTGTGGACCACTATTCGGGCCCCGACGTCGATAAGAAAAAACTCAAAAAGAAATAGTCACCGTCGAAGAACACCGTTTAATGAATGAATTCATGACTTTGCGGACAACACTCGGTTAAACTCTGGGATCGTTAACGGAGGCCAGATGTCTGCTTACAGTTCTCGGATCGCATTCCTGACGGCCTTGCTCTGCATTACATTGCTGGCGACAGCTTATTACATGGAGTTCGTCACGGGCTTAGTGCCCTGTGCCCTATGTCTCGCACAACGAGCGATGTTTGCTGTGATTGGCATCTCTTGCCTTTTCTATCTCGCTCCATTTTATGCATCGCGACTCCTCTTTGCGTGTCTTGCGTTCCTCAGTTCAGGATTGGGAATTTGGTTGGCCGCACGGCAATTATGGTTGCAATCATTACCGGAAGATCAAGTGCCGGCATGCGGTCCAGATATTTATTTCATGATTGAGCGATTTCCCTTAGCAGATAGCTTACAGACCATGCTCATGGGCTCTGGCAGTTGCGCCGAGGTGCAGTGGACGTTTTTGACCCTCTCGATTCCCGGATGGACACTACTGTTTTACGTGCTGACTGCCTTGGTGTCAGTCTGGCTGATGCTGTTTCGAGGTCCGCGTCCGTTTCGGCTATTTAAACACTGAGCGCGTCGACCTCAGAGATCACCGTGAGTTCGCCAACGTCGAGATCAAACCACCAACCATGCAGTGAAAGCCGGCCTGACTCGACCCGCTCAGTAATCCACGGGAAGGTTTTCAGATTTTCAACCGATGCACGAATCGCCGCTTGCTCGGAACAGGAAGGTTCATCACGCAAATAAGGCTTGACCGCATCCGCTGCGATCGACACCCAGCGTTCGATAAAATCTCGCTCCAATCGTTCCCCTTGAAGATGTCGACACAGTGCGTGGATGCCGCCACAGTTTGAGTGCCCTAAGATAATAATGTGTGACACCTCAAGATCTCGAACCGCAAATTCAATCGCTGAGCTTGTTCCATGAAGACGAGCATCTGGTTCATACGGCGGCACCAGATTGGCCACGTTGCGAACAATGAATAAATCACCCGGCTCCACCCCAAATAAGATGGCAGGATCAACCCGACTGTCCGAACATGAAATTAATAACGTCGAGGGTTTTTGACCTTCCCTCGATAACTGCTCAAAGAGCGTGTTGTCATTCTCAAAATAACTTTCCCGAAAACTGGAAAATCCCTGCAATAGCCGTTCAATTGGTGGCATGATTTGATGTCCTTTAACAGCGTTGAAAGATACGCCAATGCGATTGAAAGAGATATCAACAGAAGGTCTCACCAGATCATCAGCGACTAAAATGTAATTTTTTCTTACAGTATTTTCAAAAAAATAATGATTTTTGTTTCATTAAGATTCGCTATGATCGCTGCATGAAATCCAATGCGAAAACATTAACGGTGACTGTCGATCGATTCGACGGCGACACCCACTACCAAACAACCCACGAGGTGCCGACGCGAGATAATCAAACGGTACTCGACGTGGTGACTTGGATCCAGCAGCACGATGACCCCACACTGGCGTACCGTTTCGCCTGTCGAGTCGGAATGTGCGGCTCTTGCGCAATGAACGTCAACGGCGAACCTAAATGGTCTTGCCGAACGCATGTGAGTAAAGTCGTGAGTGGTGACGCCAGTCTGTCGATCGCACCACTTCGCAACATGCCGGTCCTTCGAGACCTATCAGTCGATATGACTGAGTTTTTCGATAAATGGACACAAGCGGTTGGTTATTTTGTGCCAACAAAAACCAAAGATGATCCGCTCTCTGAAATTACTCCGGATGACCGAGCTCGTGCGAAGGCCAATCAATCCATCGAATGCATTAACTGCGGAATCTGCTATTCAGCATGCGATGTTGTCGCGGCGAATGATGCCTATCTCGGTCCAGCCGCCCTGAATCGTGCCTGGACTCTTATGAACGATGAACGTGATGGTGCACGGCAGACGCGACTGGATGCAGTCAGCGGTGATGCGGGCTGTCACAACTGCCACTCCCAGCATGGCTGTTCAACCTATTGTCCGAATTTACTGGCCCCCGCCAGTTCAATTGCAGGACTGAAACGACAAACCCTCATGAACCTGTTGCCCTGGGGGCCGAGCGATGATTGATGCTCGGCTTTATCTGCTTCAGCGACTGACAGCGATTGCGATGCTTCCACTGATCATCACGCACTTGGTCGTTATGATTTACGCAATCAATGGTGGGCTCTCCGCAGAAGAGATACTCGGCCGAACGCAAGGATCGATTGGATGGGCCATCTTCTACGGCTCATTTGTGCTCTTCGCGGCGATTCATGGCGCGATCGGATTCCGAACCATCCTGTATGAGTGGTTTGTTCCAAATATTACCGTTTGCAGCGTCGCGTCGATCGCCTTACTCGTGATTCTCTCGAGTCTCGGTTTACGTGCGGTCTATGCGGTCACCTGGTTATGATGAAACATCGGTCTCACCCGCTCTGGAAAGCGTTTTTATTGCACCGAATTTCAGGGCTTGCGTTGGCGTTATTTCTACCCATTCACTTTGTCATCTTAGGTCTCGCCCTCGAGGGGGCCTCGGCACTGAATACGGCACTGGCCTTTTCAGAGCTGCCATTCGTCAAGGCAGCTGAAGTCGGCCTCATTTTACTACTCGCAATCCATCTCCTCGGGGGAATTCGGATTTTAATTCTGGAACTGACGCAGCTGAGCTGGGATCAAAAAATGCTGAGTCGAAGCGCATTTGGGTTATCAGCCATCATTGCGACGATTTTTCTGTGGAGTGCCTCGTAATGTCGTATCAAACGATCACCACCGATATTTTAATCCTTGGCTCAGGTGGCGCCGGTTTATTTGCCGCCTTGCACGCGAAAAAACAGGCACCGGATCTTTCAGTGACGATTGCTGTTAAGGGATTGCTTGGAAAATGCGGATGCACACGCATGGTTCAAGGTGGCTACAACGTCGCTCTGGCACCCGGAGATTCAGTCGAACGGCATTTTATGGATACCATCGAGGGTGGTAAATGGCTCCCGCACCAAGAGATGGCTTGGACCCTGTGTCAAACCGCTCCTGAGCGGATTCGTGAACTTGAAAACGAACTGGGCTGTTTTTTTGATCGAAATCCTGATGGGACAGTCCATCAGAAGGCATTTGCCGGTCAAACCTTCGACCGAACAGTCCACAAAGGTGACCTCACAGGCATCGAGATCATTGGACGCCTGATGGAGCAAGTCCATGCTCGCGGGGTCGATAAACTCGAAGAGCATCGCGCGATTGAACTGATTATGTCACCCAGCGACGGGCGCATCGCGGGCGTGCTCATGATCGATATGCGCAGCGGCGAGTTTGTGTTGGTTCGCGCCAAGACAGTGCTCATGGCAACCGGTGGTGGGCCGACCATGTATCGCTATCACACACCCTCCGGGGACAAGAGTATGGATGGGCTCGCCATGGCGTTACGTGCAGGCCTCACCCTGCGCGATATGGAAATGGTTCAGTTCCATCCCACCGGGTTGCTTGGAGGTGAAGGGACTCGAATGACAGGAACCGTCCTTGAAGAAGGACTTCGCGGCGCTGGTGGCTACTTGCTCAATGGCAACAAAGAACGGTTCATGTTCCAGTATGACGACCGCGGTGAGCGTGCCACGCGCGATATCGTGTCCCGAGGGATCTACGAAGAGATGCGCAGTGGACAGACATCACCCTTGGGCGGAGTTTACATCTCAATGGGACATTTAGGCCCAGACATGGTCGCCAGCAAGTTCTCGGGGATGGTCAAGCGATGTGCTGATTGCGGATTTGATCTCGCAGGGGGACTTGTCGAAGTCGTCCCAACCGCGCACTACTTGATGGGTGGCGTGATTGTGACACCGGATACGCGAACTGAGATTCCGGGATTATTTGTGGCCGGTGAAGATGCTGGCGGCGCGCATGGATCCAATCGACTGGGTGGCAATGGAGTGGCCAACTCGACTGTCTTTGGCGGAATCGCTGGCGACCAAATGGCTGAAGAAGCCACATCCATTCAACACCATGCACAACCGGACCAACATTTGATCGAACAAGCCATTGAGCGCAATTTGAACCCAATGCGGTTAAACGGTGGATCCATTCATGAGATTCGTGAAGATCTTCTCAACACCATGTGGGAACACGTCGGAGTGATGCGAAATGCCGAGGCTCTCAACCAAGGCCTGACCAAAATCCGCGCCTTACGAACCGAACTGTACACAACAGGGATCGCTCTCAAAGATCGATCGTTCAACATGGCCTGGCACGAATGGTTAAATCTCGAGAGTCTCATCGAGACTTCAGAAGTGATTTGTCTGTCAGCGCTCGCGAGAGACAATTCGCGCGGCGCTCATTTCCGTGAGGATTTTCCCGAGGCAGGCGATCTCAATTCCTCGTTTTTTACCACGGCTCATCATTCTCACGACACCTACGTCATCAACCGTCGTCCTGTCGAATTTAGCCGAGTGAAACCTGGCGAGTCCCTATTGGATTCCGAAAATGCATTGCCTGAGGAGGTCATCTCTTGATTTCATTGGATCTCATTGAAAGTACAGCGAATGAGCTGATGCGTAAGGCTGCTGTTGAAATCCCTCGCGACTATTTAACGGCACTGCAACAGATCACCACCGAAGAAGAAGCAGGTCTTTCCTGCTTTGTTCTGGAGACCATGTTGGAAAATTATGAGGCCGCTGAGACTGATGGTCGGCCGATGTGCGGAGATACCGGATGTCCACGCTGGTACGTCAAGTTTGGTAATGAGAGTCGCGTCGAAGGCGGCGGTGTTGGTCTGGAAACCGCTTTACGCCGTGCGACCGCAGACGCCACTCACAATATTCCACTGAGACCGAACCGAGTGCACCCGCTTTCCCGAGCCGATCACAACAATAATGTGGGCATCGGAGCCCCTGAAATCGAGTATGGATTTGAACCTGAAGGTGAGTGGATTGACCTCACCACTGTCCATAAAGGAGGTTTATTCGGAACTGACTACCGGATGTTGTTTCCCAGCGACGGCGTCTCAGGCATCCGACGGTTCTTTTTGGATTCACTCGCAGCATTCGGTAAGCGTGGCCTCGCCTGTCAACCGGCGATTATTGGTATTGGACTCGGTGGGTCAAAGGATGCCTGTATGGTTCTCGGAAAGCGCGCAGCTTGCTTGCGAACCGTGGGAGATCGAAATCCAGATCCAAAGATTGCTGAGCTCGAAGACGAACTTAAGGAACTTGGGAACAGTATTGGCATGGGACCGATGGGTTTCGTCGGTAAATCGATGGTCGTCGACTGCAATATTGAAGTGGGTTACTGCCACACCGGCGGGATGCAGATGAGTATTCATGCCTTTTGCCTATCATCGAGGCGTGCGACGGCGCGACTCTATCCTGATGGCCGTATTGAATATCGAACCGACCCTCAGTGGTTCACACCCTACCAACGAAGAGAGACCGTGGAATGGCTAAGCAGTCCCCAAGAAAAATCCGCCTAAGTACTAAGCCTTCTGAGGATGAGCTACGCGCGCTTCAACTGGGTGATGTCGTCTATTTACACGGGAGCGTTTACACCGCTCGAGAAGGCGCCTACATCAGAACTATTGAAGAAGGACAGCCCTTACCGTTAAATCTACCGGCAGAGAGCGCAGCCAACTTTCACTGTTCGCCGGCCGCATCAATCAACGCTGATGGATCCATTAACATGGGTGCCGTTACAGCTACCGCATCGTTCCGATTCAGCAAGTGGCTCGATCAATGGTTCAAGCTATCAGGTGCCAAACTCATCCTGGGAAAAGGTGGAATGACGTCGAATGACTACCGCCGCGACTTTGTTCCTAACGGTGCTATTTACCTCACCACTGTCGGCTACGGGACTGGTGCCCTCTTGGGACGCGGCGTGAAACAAGTCCGCGATGTTTTCTGGGCCGATGACTTGGGTTTAGCACAAGCCATTTGGTTAATTGATGTGGAAGAATTTGGGCCATTCATCGTCGAGAGTGACTTCGAAGGCAACAGTCTGTTTGAACGGGAAAATGCGCGTGTTGCAGAGTCGTTGATGCGTGCCTACGAGGGCACCAAGCCTGCTGTTCTGAAGCGGTTCGGCGAGACCGACGACCGCACTGACGAACTGATTTAATCCGACTCCACAGAAGTGACGGTATCAAGCAGTGTGGTGGACAGTAAATCAATCAAGGGTGCTTTTGCCGTATTTCTTCGACTGATCAATCCGATATCTCGACCGCTGGGACCATTGTCGAGTTTGAAATGCTTCACCGGAAGAATATCCGGTGTCGGAACGCAACTCCTCGGGACCATGGAGACGCCTAAGTTATGCGACACCATCGTCGCGATGGTATCCAGGCTCTCCAGTTCCATGGTTTCCGTCACCGGCAACCGCTGTTTTTGTAGCCATTCATCGATCACGCTACCAACAAGAGCTCGCCGCGAAAACCGAATAAACGGACGACTTCGAATGATCTCAATCGGATCATCGAGCGCCTCCTCGGCAGACGTGATCAGTTCAATAGTCTCGATTGCGACACTTGTGTATTGAATGTTGTGCGGCAAGCGGATGGGTTTGGTGACAATCGCCGCGTCCAGAGCGCCTCGTTCTACCTGCGAAATCAATTCAATTGAAAGCCCGGGATACACCCGAACATGGAGCCCATCGTATCGTTGTTGCAGTTTCTTTAATGCAATCGGCACCAATCCACTCAAACTGGTCGGCACAGCACCAAAGGATAATTCACCTCGAATTTCCAAATTGAGCGATTCAGGAACCATCGCGTCATAGCGCTCGACCACGTCCCGTGCTTTTTGCAAAATCCGCTTACCGACTTCGGTGAGCGTTGGAATCCGAGTGGAGCGATCGAATAGCGCAACACCCAACTCATCTTCCAAATGTTTCATTTGTTGGCTCACAGTCGCGTGCGTCACAAAAGCCACATTAGCGGCTGCAGTAAAACTCCCTTCTTCAGCGACTTTGATAAACGTTCGTAATCTTCGAATTGACACTAATCGACCACTCTTTTGTTATGTAAAAAAAATTTACACTACCTGTGAAAAAATGCACCATTTACCTTTCGGTTATTTGCGATACCATGCCAAAGTTCATTCGATTTAGAGTGTTCATCACGACAATAAGAAAGGAGAGCATATGCGATTCCCAAAACTCAAACTGCTAGCTGCGCTGACATTTGGCGCGTTCGTTCAAACCACAACAGCCGCTGACTACCCCTCGAAGCCGGTGACCATGGTGATCCCCTATGGTTCAGGTGGTGCAACCGATATTTCTGCGCGGACGCTTGCTGAGCCGCTTGGAAAATTAGTTGATCAACCGCTATTGATGGTCAACCGAACAGGTGCTGGTGGCGCGACAGGGTCTGTTTCAGTCAAGAATGCCAAGGCCGACGGGTATACCCTCCTGTTCGCTCGTGTCGGCTCGCACTCAGTGAATCCGGCGATGAAAGCCACGCTCCCCTACACGTTAGATGATTTTGAATTCATCGGTGTCTATGAAATCAACCCAGTTGCATGTGCAGTGAAAGCGGATTCAGACATCAATTCAATGGATGACCTCATCGCAACAGTTAAAGCGAATCCTGGGAAGGTCAGTTATTCATCATCAGGTGTTGGCTCGCTTCTCCACCTCGCTGGTGCCTATGTGTTGAGTGAATTTGGCGTTGCCAATCCAACCAAGGATGTCATTCACATTCCATTGAAAGGTGGTGGCGCGGCTGCAACCGCAGTCTTGGGTGGCACAGCAACCTTTATTTGCACCAACTCATCTGCCCTAGCCAGTTTCATCAAAAACAAACAGTTGAAGCCATTAATGGTCACCACTGCTAAGCCTGTTGAAGGATTTGATGCACCCACATCGGTTGAACTGGGCAAACCCAATCTTCAAAAACTCGTCGGATGGACCGGCCTCGCAGGACCGAAAGGCTTGCCGAAAGACGTTGGTGACACTTGGCGTGGCATTTTGAAAGATGCGACCGATGACAGCGGATTCCGCTCAAAGATGGAAGCGCGTGGATCTGTGATTGAAATGATGGACCCACAAGAGGCGAAAGCGTTTATTAACGACCAGTACACGACATTCCGTGCATTAGTCGATCAACTCGGTATGCGTATCGAGGGCTAATTGAAACGCTCATCATGACTCTCCAGGCTGGAGAGTCATGACCATTATCCAAGGAAAATTCATGTCAAACCGTGCGCTTGGTCTCTTGTGCTCCGTGATTGCCATTTTTTTGTGGTTCTACGCGATTCCTCAGTGGGTCTCAGCACCTTCGAACGTGTCACGTCTCGTGTTATCGCCGACGTTTTGGCCTCTGATCATCGCTGCATTAATCGGTCTGTGTGGAGCGTATTTACTGTTCATCGACAACAGACAAACAGCCGATGAGATTGAAAGCTTAGAGCAACCAGAAAACAGAACGACCGGATTCATCCGCTTATTCATGGCTGCTGTGGCCATGGTTTTGTTCCTGATTAGCGTTGAAACGGCGGGCTTAGTTATCGGCTCTATGATTCTGTTTTTAGTCATGATTTTCATCGTGACCCAAACCATCTCCATTCGATTTTTTGTGATTGCTGTCATCTTACCGGTGGCGCTCTATGGATTTTTCGCGCATGTCGCGTCAGTCGCCATCCCCCAAGGTGAATGGATGCAATTACCATGATCGATAATATTCTGGCGGGCATTGCCATTGTCGCAAATGCTGAAAGTATTTTGGCTCTCGCCGGTGGCGTGCTCATTGGTGTCATTGCTGGAGCGATCCCAGGAATGTCAGCAACCATGGCTGTTGCTCTGACGCTGCCGTTTACGTTTTCACTGAGCCCCATTACTGGAATTTTACTGCTGCTTGGCGTGTATAAAGGCGGCATTTTTGGTGGATGTATTCCGGCGATTCTCATCAAAACACCGGGTACCCCCGCCTCCAGTGCCACCGTGCTCGACGGCCATCCAATGGCGGAGAAAGGCGAATCAGGCCGAGCACTCGGGATGGCTCTTTATGCATCTTGCACTGCCGACTTAATCTCAAATCTGGCGCTGATTTTATTCGCTGGGTGGCTTGCGTCTTTCGCGTTGAAATTCGGACCACCAGAATTTTTTACGTTGATTCTGTTCTCACTCACCATCATCGCTGGTGTCTCAGGCGCGAGCTTGGTTCGTGGCATTTTCTCCGCATTACTCGGACTCTTGTTGGCCACTGTTGGGCTTGATTTAGTGTATGGGACCAACCGCTTCACCATGAATGACCCTAACCTGATGGGAGGCCTCAATTTTATTGCCGTTTTGATTGGCCTTTTCGCAATTCCTGAAATTCTGAATATGATCTGGAGTCCGGACAAAAATAGCGGGCAGGCTCGGCCTTTAAGTTCGGCGTGGGTCTCATTTGCTGAGTACAAGCGCTGTTTCAAGTCCATCATTCGAGGGTCGTTTATTGGTGTCTTCCTGGGCAGTATTCCTGGCATCGGCGCGGCACCTGCGGCGTTTTTATCCTACAGTGAAGCCAAGCGAAACTCGCCAAATCAAGCGAATTTTGGGAAAGGCGAAATCGAAGGGGTTGCTGCATCAGAGGCTGGAAATAACGGAGTTGCAGGAGCAACTTTAATTCCATTGTTAGCCCTTGGTGTTCCAGGAGACGTCATCACAGCGATCATTATCGGCGCATTCATGATCCATGGGCTGCAACCTGGTCCAATGATGTTCCTGACCAACGTGGACATCATTTATGCCCTGTTTGTCGGCCTGATCTTAAGCTCGGTCTTTCTTTTCGGAATTGGAAGCTTTGCAATCCGGGGTTTCCGGTTTATCTCAAAAATCCCCAAAGCGGTCTTATTGCCTTCCGTCTTAGTGCTCTGCGTCTATGGATGTTACGCCATCAACAATACGTTATTTGATGTCGGCGTGATGTTCGTGATGGGCTGGCTCGGCTTTTTCATGTATCGCGCATCAATCCCTGCCCCTCCGTTCTTGATCGCGTTCATCTTGGGGCCTTTGTTTGAAGATAACTTCCGACAAGCGATGCTGATGTCGAATGGCGATCTCACTATCTTGTTCCGAAGTCCGATTACCTGGTTTTTCTGGGCTGCGACACTTCTGACCATTGTGGCCATTTCTCGCAAGGTTCGAGAATTCGAGAAAAAACCACAAGCACTGTCAGAGGAGCTTAAATGAACTGTGCACATTGGTTGAGTCGGTTCATCAAAGCTCAGGGCATCGACTCGATCTTCTCCGTCTCGGGCAATCAAATTATGCCTGTTTATGACGGTTGCCTCGATGCGCAGCTTCGAATCATCCATGCTCGACACGAGGCGGCCTGCGTCTTTATGGCGGATGGGTATTCACAAATTGCCAATCGCCCAGGGGTCGCATTAGTGACCGCTGGTTCTGGCTTTATGAACGCTCTTGGGGCTGTATTTTCTGCGAAACATGCTCGCTCTCGGGTCTTGCTTCTGAGTGGTGATTCGCCAGTGGCAATGGATGGCAAAGGGGCGTTTCAAGAAATGCAACAAAGCCGAGTTTTTGACGCGGAATTTTCATTCACACGACGGCCACGCTCGGTTGCTGAATTGGTGGCAGCTGTTGAGTCCGCTTACCAATATCTGACATCCGATGATTGCCTTGGACCAGCACATATCGCTCTCCCTGCAGACCTCTTATTAACACCTTGCACAGCGCCAATCGGAACGATCGATCCAGAACTGAGCACTCCATCATCAGCACTCAAGATTGCTCGTGCAATCGAAGCATCGATTCAACAAGCAGCCAATCCGGTGGTGGTGTTGGGTCCGGAATTTAATCGCTCAAGGCACCCTGAACTCACCACTGCATTGTCGGCTCACTTGGGTTGCCCTGTGCTCTGCATGGAAAGTCCACGTGGAATCGCCGACCCATCAGAACCGAAACTCGCCAACTATCTGCAACGGGCTGATCGAGTTATCAGTTTTGCCAAACCTGTCGACTTCACACTGAAATTTGGAGCAGTCACGTCCGAGCATTGCCATTGGACAGTGATCGATCATGATCCTCACGTCTTGAGTCAAGCCGAGTTGAATCTTGGTGATCGGCCGCTTCAGACGCACTTGATTGCTGCTGCAGCTGTGATTCGGGCCTACCCCATCAGACCAAACTCAGAGAACTCGAGGTTAGAGTACCGTGCAGAGGTCCCGGTTCACTCAGAGCTCTTCCACGCAATCACTGAGGCTTGCCAACGATCTGATCGGGATGTGATTTTGATCAGTGATGGGGGCGAATTTGGACAATGGGCTCAAGCGGCACTCTCCGCAGATCTACGGATCATCAATGGTGTTGCCGGAACGATTGGTGGTGGTCTTGCCTACGGAATGGGCGCACAGATTGCCCGACCAGATGCGATCGTGGTGTGTTTGATGGGTGATGGAACGATTGGTTTCCATTTAGCGGAATATGAAACGGCAGCACGCGAGAATCTCCCCGTATTGACGGTGATTGGTAACGACAAACGCTGGAATGCGGAATATCAGATTCAGCTCAGGGACTTCGGTGAAGATCGAACCTATGCCTGTGAATTAAGTCATGCTGAATACGGACGAGCCGTGGAGGCACTGGGTTGTTTTGGTGCTGATATCAACCATTTATCAGCCCTGCCTGAGTCTTTGAATCAGGCGCTAGTCAAGCGTCTTCCGGCCTGTATTAATGTTACGATCGATCCCATTGCCTATGCCGGCGGTGGAAAATGAAGACCATCTCAATCAGCACCCTTGAAGGGTTACTTGAAGCCGATTATTTTGAAGGCGGCCCACATTGGGTCCTACTCTGTCACGGGAAGGTCTTTTCCAAAGGCGATTGGGGTGAACTCCCCAATCAGTTAAACACAGACGATCAGCGAAGTGTGTTGAGCCTGAATTTCTCGGGGTATGGGGCCTCGGTCGGAGATCAGGATCCAACGCTTTATCCAAGGAACATTGATGCGGCCTTATTATGGATCACGAAGCAGCAACCGGAGACTATTTCAATATTGGGCGCGTCGATGGGAGCGGTAGCGATAATGGATTGGGCTTGCACAGCGGAATCGTCCGTCACGCTCCAGAACACGGTGCTGTTTGCGCCGCGATCGGCTCAATCCGTGCAAATACCAACGTCCAACCTTTACGGTGTTTTCAACGACGATGAAGAAGATGCTTTAGCGCATATTGCGAGACTGGAGGACTGCTTCCCCACTGTCCAGATTCATCGTCTAAGCGGTCATCTACATGCACAGAACAATCTTCTTTGTGAACAAGCGACAGACGCAGTGCGTCTTCTCCGATCACTACTGATCGGGTCCTAATGGTCAATCACCTTCCTGAGATGCTCGGTCTGAGCTGGTTTCAACTGGGGTTAATCCCCTGTATTTTCATCTTGGGTGGCGCAGCCAAAGGCGCACTGGGATTCGGGTTACCCTTTGTCACCGTCTCAATAATTCCACTGTTCGCACCGCTGGATGTCGCTCTTGCGGTTAATGCCGTGGTCTTACCGATCTCCAACTTTTTGCAATACACACAAAGCGGCTTAGTCAGACCCACTTTTGAGAGGTACCGGTTGGTCGTGGTTGGTATTCTTCTTGGAGCACCGATTGGTGCATATCTCCTCAGCGCCATGGACATTCACATCATCGAATTGCTTCTCGGACTATTTGTGATGTGTTTCGTCTTTGTCACCCTGTTCAACCCAAGTCTCAAAGTCGCGCCACGAAGTGAGAAAAGTCTCGGTTTGACTGTGGGTTTATCGGCTGGAGTGATTGGCACCATGACCACGGTCAATGGCCCGTTTTTTATCATGTATCTGTTAGGACTCCATATCAATCGACGCGAAATGCTGGCGTCTCTCGGCTTGTTATTCATCGTCTCAGGACTCTGTTTCACGGTCTTTTTTAGCTTATTTGGAATCTTAACGATCGAGCGTGCGCTTCTCGGCGTGGCCTGTGCAGGCTTTGCGATGCTGGGTATGCGAATCGGCGACTGGTTAGTTCAGTTTATTGACCGGGAGTTTTTCCGAAAATTAGTGCTCTGTGGATTATTTATTCTCGGATTCAATATTTTTCTCCGGGGTCTCGGATGATCATTCAAGCCATCAGGTTATATCCATGTCGAATTCCACTCGATCGCCCAGTGATCACGTCTTTCGGAAAAATGACAGCACGGTCGTCTTTGCTGATCGCAGTCGAGGATCCCCAAGGTTACACTGGATGGGGAGAATGCTGGTGTAACTTCCCAAGCGGCGGTATGGCATACAAGCAAAGGCTGTATCAAGACACTCTAGCGCCTCATTTACGATTTGACAAAGATGCCGAGCCTCACGAAATCACCACCGCCCTTCACCAGTCATTACGAGTCATTGCGTGTCAAACCGGGGACAGCGGATCCGTTGCGCAAATCCTAGCAGGCTTGGACATTGCCTTGTGGGATTTACGAGCAAAACAATTGGACCTGCCGTTAGCCGCTGTCTTGAATCCTCATCATACGAGCCAGTTACCTATCTATGCATCCGGGATTGATCGCAGGGAAATCGCTGTTCGACTTGATGCCGCTCGATCATTGGGGATTGAGCGATTCAAGCTCAAAGTGGGGTTTGATCCCGTCACTGATCTCGACGCAATCACATCATGTTTAACGCAATTAGCGCCTGAAGAACGCTTAGCTGTCGATGCCAACCAAGGGTGGTCACTGGCAACTGCGATGTCACTATTGCCAGATCTTCCAAGTGCGCTTTCCTGGATTGAAGAACCGATTCTCGCTGATGAGCCGTTTGATCATTGGCTTCGTTTACAAGAGCTGACTTCCATCCGGCTGTCAGGTGGCGAAAACTTTCTGCATCAAGACGATTACGATCGCTACTTCCAAAGCATCGAAAAACCCTTTCCGATTCTTCAACCCGATGTCTGCAAATGGGGTGGGATTACAGGTATCAGTCGGTTATTTCCGAATATCGATCCACAGCAGACCCAGTACTATCCGCATTTTTTAGGCAGCGCGATTGGGCTCGCGGCCTCGGCTCACCTGCTGGCTGCCGAGGGGGGTGGCGGACTTTTAGAATACGACATACAACCTAACGCGCTTCGCGACGCTCTCGGAACAGAGCCACTTCCGATCAAGCACGGGCATTATCAGATCAGTGATCGGCCAGGTCTTGGAATTGAGCCTCGGCCCGAGGTCCTCAACACCTGGTGCGAAGCCGTAATCCCACTGGATCTAGCGGACTAACTGTTCGACTTCTTGAAGCGATACTTGTGAAACAGCGATCCCTTCGGTCGCCGAACGCTCGCGAAGCGTCAGGCGCTTTGTTCCAGGAAGTCTGGTTCCTTCCTGCATTAAAATCTGCTCAAGCAACACCTCGAGCCGATTGCTAAAGCCCCCACCGGAAAACAGCTTAGGATCAATACACAGGAGGGTTTGACCGACAGCCGGTGGTTCGCCCTCAGCGTCGAAGAAGGAAGAAGCCTCAAAGCCAAAATGAGCTCCACCAAGGGCTGCTGCCAATATTTCAACCAACAACACCAAAGCCGCCCCTTTCGCGCCACCCATTGGTAGCATCGATCCCTGCAACACTGCTTTCGGATCCGTTGTCGGCTGACCGTCCTGATCAAGGCCCCAACCTTCAGGAATGGATTGTCCTTCCTTGGCAGCGACCATGACCTTGCCACGTGCAACTTGGCTTAATGACAAATCAATCACTAATGGATGATTGCTATGACGTGGTGCAGCAAAAGCGATGGGATTGGTTCCAAAAATGGGGGTCGATCCGCCAAATGGCGCGATCGCAGCAGGACTGTTACCCACGATTAATCCCAGAGTGTCTTGCATCGCCAAACGTTCAACATGCCAGCCGGCGACACCAAAGTGATGCGAGCGGAAGATCGTCGCCGCTGCAATCCCCATCGACTTGGCTTTATTGGGCAATTCCTTGATCGCAAGGTCAATGGCTGGAAAGGCAAATCCATGTTGGGCATCAATACGAAGCGCGCTTGCGGTCTCAGCAGCAATATGCGGTGTGGCATGCCCGTGAACCTTGCCCGAGCGGGCTTGGGCGCAATAACTCGCGACTCTTGAGATCCCATGCCCAACTTGTCCATCGATCTGCGCTTGGGTCAGGGCCGCAGCCACGCTCAACGCGTTCTCCTGAGAGACATTAGAGCTCTCTAGGGCTCGTTGAATCAACGACTGTAATTGGTCTCGAAACAGGTAAACATCACTCATAACCTAAGGCCCTTAATACATTTTCCGCAGTCACCTGGCTCACGCGCCGGTTCGACTCGTGTGTCACACCAGCGATGTGAGGCGTGAGAATCAATGCATCAATACCATCGAAACGCGCCCCTTTGAGCTCATCCAATGGCTCATGCTCAAAAACATCGAGAGCAGCTCCGCCAAGATGCCCTGTCTGGATATGGTGAATGAGAGCTCTCTCGTCAACAATTCCACCACGCGATGTGTTGATCAAAATCGCCCCGCTCTTCATCAAGGCCAGCCGCTGTGAATTCATCAAGCGGTGGGTATCTTCCGTTAACGGAACATGAATACTGACACTGTCTGAAAGCGCCAACAATTCGTCCAAGGATGAGACAGCAGTCGCGACCGAATGGTGCTCTGATGCGTCAATATAGGGGTCAAAATATGCTATCCGCATTCCAAAAGCAGCGGCTCGCTTCGCGACGATCTGCGCAATCTGTCCGAATCCAATCAGTCCGAGTGTTTTGCCACTAATCTCACCACCGATAAACTGCTCTCGCGGCCAATCTCCGCCAACCATCGCCTGGAATCCACTGGTCATCGGACGACGTAGATGCAGTAAGGCACTCATCACATACTCAGCCACTGCCACCGCGTTCGCACCGGTTGCTGGCAAGACTTGGATGTTGGCTTGTTTCGCTGCGTCGAGATCGATGTTATCCAAGCCAACACCAAGACGACCAACCACCTTCAACTGACCAGCATGGTTCAGTAATTCACGGGTCACCGGTGTTCGATTTCGAACAATCAAGGCGTCAACTGCCGAAATGCGCTGCATCAAGGTTTGTTGATCGTCGAAGAGACCCGGCGCGTAGTCGACCGATAAGCGATTTTCCAAGAAGGCGAGAGCTGAGCCGTCCATGAATTCACTCACTAATACTGTGGCCATCGTTTTCTCCAAAAAAAAGGGGACCCGAAGGCCCCCTTAACGTCCGATTTATGCGCTTCGGTACAGTTTTGTCATCACGAATTCCCGATGCTTCAACACTTCCGCAGCTGTCATCCGACCGTTACAGGTCCGGATTGTCATATCGATCAATGCGTCCCCTGCCTGATCCAGAGTCATGTCTCCACGCAAAATTCCAGAGACATCGACATCGACGTGCTCACCCATGGTACGAACAGTCTTTGGATTCGCAGTGAGCTTGATCACAGGCTCAATGGGATTACCAATGATATTGCCCTGACCTGTCGGAAACAGGTGCACAACGAACCCTGCGGCAGCTTGCAATGTCACGCATTCAGCAGCGGCTGAAGAGGTATCCATGAAGTACAAACCTTTACCGGCTGAAGGCATTTCAGCAGGTTCCAGAACGTCCACAAACTTCGTCTTCTTACCGATCTTCTGGAAATTACCAAATGCTTTTTCTTCGATCGTTGTCAGACCACCAGCGATGTTACCTTTCGTTGGCTGAGACTCCGACAAATCGGACGTCTTATGAGGCTCAATGACCTCATCCATGTACGCCTGCCAGGTGTTCATGAACTTTTCACCAATTTCAGGAGTCACTGCGCGTTGTGCACAGGCCGCTTCGGCACCGGTCAACTCTGAGGTTTCACCGAAACAGGTTGTGACGCCCAACGGATCGAGCTTATCAACCAAATTGCCAACGGTTGGATTTGATGCAAGGCCAGAGGTTGTATCTGACTCACCACACTTCATGCTGATCCAGAGCTCGCCGATGTCACAGGGCTCACGCTGAAGCTCAGACGCCCAATGAACGAATTCTTTCGCTTTCCGAGATGCATCGGCAACCACTTGGATTTCGCCATTACCCGAGATCCCGAAGCCTTCAACTGGCTTACCAGTCGTCCGGATTCCGTCGACCACACGTCCAGTCCATCCGGCTTCGATACCGATTACGATCACAGCAGCGACGTTTGGATTACATCCAGTTCCGATCAATGTTCTGAAATGCAGATCAAGGTCTGCGCCGAACTGTAGACGACCGTAATGGTGAGGAAGAGCGATACAACCGGCGGTATTTGAAGCCACTTTTTCAGCTGCCGCGTTTGACAGATCATCAAGGGGCAGGATCACGACGTAGTTACGGACACCAACACGGCCATTTTCACGGCGATAGCCAAGGAACGATTTTGGAAGACTCATGCTTACCACCTCTTTGTTTTACAGTTGTGGACGTGTACGTGATTGCCCGTTTTCGCATCAGCGGTCATTCGGCCGATGTCGCTTGAGTACTTGAGCACCGTGTCGTTCTCACTCATTTCGGTCAAAGCGATCTTGTGACCCAGGGGAATCGCGTCAAGGGCTTTCACCTCGACTTTCTCACCTGTTTCCATAATCAAACCACTGAGTTGTTTACCGGCTTCTACCGTTTCGACCACGATGACACCAACATTGTCAGCCTTATCGTGGACTAGAAAATCAGGTTGCGACATAAATCCTCCGTACGTGAACCAGATTATTGTTGTGTGCCGAGCTTACTCCCAACCCATCAATAATACAACTAAGTCATATAAGTCTTATATATGAATTATATCAATAAGCCCGAAATTCAGTTAACATCATTTCAATCTTCGGGTAAGGTTTTGACATGCAGCAAATGTTCAACACTCCATTGTATCTACAGATCCGCGAGCAGATCTTCGAGGCCTTGCGTTCTGGACGATGGGCTTCGAACGATCCACTTCCCTCAGAAACCAAGTTGGCATCCGAATTTGAAGTCAGTCAAGGAACCATTCGCAAAGCCATTGATGACTTGGTTGCTCAAAACATTCTTTACCGGCACCAAGGCCGTGGCACCTTCATTCGCCGGCATGATGAACAGCAAAGCCTGTTTCGATTTTTTAATCTGGCGCGAGCCGATGGATCAAAGCCAGTCCCTGAAAGCATGAATCTCCATTGCAAAACTCGCAAAGGACTGAAACATGAATGCGCCGCACTCCAGCGACCCACTGGGGAACGGCTCATCGAGATTCTGAGACTCAGACGGCTTGATGGCCAACCGGTGATCTTGGAAACCATTCTGGTTAGCCAGCAACGGTTTCCCGATCTCAACAAGCGCGATTTACCCAATACGCTCTACGAACTCTATGGGGACGAATACAACGTCTACATCACGCGCGCTGAAGAACAGATCAAAGGCATCCTGCCGGATGCAACGATGCAACACCATCTCGAGATCGAGAGGACCACTCCGTTGATTGAGATCCAACGCATTGCTTATGATTTGCACAATCAACCGGTTGAGATCCGCATCAGCCAATGCGTGACCGGAGACTTCGTCTACGCGTGTTCACTCAACTAGCCGCATCCGGTTGCATCATCAATTCAAGACGATTTGCGGCTTCACGCAGGACCGGCAGGCAACCCTCAACCTCATCCAACGGCAATCGAAAGATCGGTGCCTGAACCGTCAGAATCAGCGACAGGCGACGCTTGAAGTCGAATACAGGAACTCCAACGGCAATTGATCCCGCTAGAAATTCTTGGTGGTCGATTGCAAAACCTTGTCCACGAATCACCTCAAGCTCTGCCTCTAAGGCATCGATTGAGGTAATCGTTTCCGCACTAAACTGCGTCAGACCTGCCACCTCAATGAGATGCCGTACCTCGTCTTTCGACAGCGTGGAAAGATACAGTTTGCCAGACGCTGTGCAGTGAAAAGGCACAATACTCCCAACCGGAAAACTAATTCTCAGTGGCGAGTCGACCTCTGCACGATCGACATAGCGCATGCCTTCATCTGATGGAATCACTAATGTGCAGGTTTCATTGAGTTGATCGCGTAACCACAACAAAATCTGCTTTCGAGAAGTTTGGGCACGACGCGAGCCCAACACATTGACAGCAAGTATTTGCGCTCGCTCACCCAAGATATAGGACCGACCGCCATCCACTTGGCGTAAAAAGTCGTGTCGCTCAAGAAGGTGTAGCAAACGATGCACAGTAGGCTTCGGAAGACCAAGCCCATCGGCAATCTCGGTCAACGTCAAATCACCGTCATGATCGGCCGCAAACTCAAGAACCATCAAGGGTTTTAAATTTGAAGGAATCTCTGTTTCCATGAGCTCCGGCATCAGGTGAATCTGGTTAATGGCGATCTCCGTAGAATAAAGTGACCACATGCTTTGCTTCAGCAAAAAACAACCAGCGCTCGATCATGATTCCCAGAAAATGAACAAGGGGAATCAGAAAAATCGCCCAGGAAATACCAGACCATAAGGCCAACAGTGGCAGGATGAACGCTAGAACAACAGCAATCTGTGACAACCGCTGAGCATGCTTTCTCGCGACGACAAAACCCATCTCATGCTGCAGCCAATTCTCTTCGGTATGTGGAGACATCAATAAATCAACCTGACCCATCGCCCCAAGACCGGTCGCTGATTCTGGCGTTGAGCCCGATCCCGACTGTCCAGCACGGCGCCACCAGATGACTTTCACGACCAATGCAAGCACCAGTATACCGGTCGTTAACTCAACGAAGGCAGGTGAGCCACTCATCACCTGCTCCCAGGCAACAACAGCCACCAAACCGCCACAGATCGAGAGCGATACATACACCCAAGGCGTTAATGGGTGATACCAGCGAGCGATGGTTTTTAAACTGCCGTAAATCATCGCTGTTGCCCAGACTGTGATCATACTGAAGGCCGCTAGCAGCATCCCAAGCGCGGCAGACCGCTGGCCCTCTGTTAACCAGAATATGACATAAAGACAGGCCACACCAATGGTCACAACGGCGAAGACACCTTCCCGTGACAACCAAGATGATCGCCATTGCGATAGCGCCCTGAAGGCGCGCTCTGGATGCCCAAGGTGGAACAGCGAGGAACATAGACCACCAATCACCGCAGCCAATGCAAGGCCGCTGAAGATCAACAGATCGATCGGCTGTGCCATGGTGCCAAAACCGAGACCGAACCAAAATAACATGCCAAGGCCGAGGCCTGAGAGCGAAGTGAATACGATAATTGACCAAGCTGGACGCATAACCTTCTCCTTAACCCAACTTCGCCAATGCCGAATCCACCCAACCCCAAAATCCATCAACATCGGGTGCTTGGCTCTTCGCTTGCGTTTCGGTGGCTTGCGTATCAGAAGCAATGAGATGTTGCTTCTGGCGAGGCGGCAGGTATTTGTTCACCGGCGCGGTCCCTTGTTCCGGCATCAAATCAAAACCTCCACGCTCACGAACCATTTCGCTTACCTCCGACTCAGGGTCACCCAAATCACCAAATGCGCGAGCACCTGTTGGACAGGTCCGCACGCAGGCTGGAACCCGGTCCTCTTCGGGGAGATTCTCGTTATAGATGCGATCGACACAGAGCGTACATTTCTTCATGACCTGTTCCACCGGATCCATTTCGCGAGCCCCGTACGGGCAGGACCAGGCACAGAGACCGCAACCAATGCAGTGATCTTCATTTACCAACACAATTCCGTCTTCAACGCGCTTGTAGGAAGCACCCGTCGGACAAACAGTGACACAAGGGGCATCCGTGCAATGCAAGCAAGACTTCGGAAAGTGCACCACCTGCGCGGTCTTTTCAGTCGTGACTTCAAAGGTATGGATCCGATTCAGCCAAGATCCAGATTGCTCCGCTCCATAGGCGTTAATGTCAGACAGTGGAGCTCCCTCTGACCCGGTGTTCCATTCCTTACAATTCACAACGCAGGCATGACACCCAACGCAAATATCAAGATCAATCACCAATCCCAGTTTTTTCGGACTGGGGTTCTCAGGCAACATCGTCATGACTGATCTCCCTTGGTCGGTTGAAACTGAATCCCATAGGTGACCGTTGATGCTGGCTTGACCAACTCCCCCGGCGACTCAATTACTGGGAAATCCGGGTAGATACCTGGATCACTTTGATCGGCTTTAGTGATCGATACTTTCAGATCGTACCAGGCCGCTTGACCGGTAATCGGATCCGAATTGGCCCAGCGAAGCCCATCACCTTTTTCGGGAAGTAATTCATGAATCAAATGATTCAACAAAAACCCTTTCGTCGCTTCAGGTGCATCAGGATTCAGTTGCCAGGCACCTTTACGCTTCCCAATCGCATTCCACGTCCAGACGGTATTCGGATTCAATGCATGCATCACGACCACCTGAACTTTAATCCGACCATGATGCGAGGCGACCCAAACCCAATCGCCATCACTGAGCTGGTGCTGTTTTGCAATTTCCGATGACACAAACAAGGGGTTGTGTCCATGGATTTGACGCAGCCATGGATTTTGCGATCCCCAAGAGTGATACATCGCCATCGGCCGTTGTGTCAGTGCATAGATTGGATAGTCGGATTCCGACACCATGGACCCTTCAAACGGCGCATACCATTCAGGCAGTGGCGTAAAACTTGTCCGCACGCGTTCGCGAAGATGCTCAGGCGGCTGAATCTGCCCAAACCCTTCGGCGGCCAAGCGGAATTTTTGCAGCTCTTCGCTGTAGATTTGGTACACATAAGGTGCCGGCGAGTCATAAAAACCCATGTCAACTGCGAAGTCTTGGTACTGCTGATTGTGCGCCTTGTAATAACGTGCTTCTTTGGGAAGCTTATGAATCCAAAACCCACCATTCTCAATGTAACGATCGAGCTGATCCGAATTGCTATCTCCGCGACCGATGGCTTGACCATCTGGCCCCCGAAAACCAGCCAGCGGACCCACACCAGGTTTCCGTTGATGGTTGACGATATAGTCTGCGTAATCCTGATATTTTGGGGCACCGCTATCATCGACCATACCCGGCAGTCCCAACCTCGCCCCTAGATCGAGCAAGACCGACTGAAACCCTCGCACGTTCCGTTTGAGCTCCACAACAGGCCATCGAATCGCGTCTGCGACAGCATCTGGCTCACAGATCGGACGATCAAGGAGAGAAATGCAGTCGTGACGTTCGAGATAGGTGGTATCGGGCAACACCAAATCGGCGTAAGCCACCATTTCTGAGGAATAGGCATCGGAATAGATCAGTTTCGGAATCTTGTACTCACCAGTCGCCGGGTCAACATCCGTCAGCATGTCGATCACCCCAGCCGAATTCATCGAGGAATTCCAAGCCATGTTGGCCATATACATAAACAACACATCAATGGGATAAGGATCGCCTGCATGTGCATTTGAGATCACCATATGCATTAAGCCATGTGCTGACAGCGGGGCGTCCCACGAGAATGCTTTATCAATTCTCACTGGTTGGCCGTCATCATCAATCAACAAGTCTTCAGGGCTTCTTGGGTATCCAAGAGGAGCACCGGTGAGTGGCTGGCCCGGGCGAATAGAATCGGCTTTTCCGGCCGGCTTTGGATGCATGTCGACTGACTTCGGATATGGCGGCTTGAACCGGAATCCCCCGGGCACATCAACGCTACCGAGTAACAACTGCAGAATATGTAGCGCACGACAAGTTTGAAAACCATTGGAATGAGCGGAAATCCCCCGCATTGCATGCATCGAGACCGGCCGGCCTTTCATGGTTTGGTGGGTTTCACCTTTCCAATCAGTCCATTCAATAGGCAGTTCAATCTCTTCTTCAAATGCAACTCTGGCAAGCTCTGCGGCCAATGCCCTCACACGATCTGCAGAGACGCCGGTCCGCGCCTCAGTTGCCTCAGGTGCATACTCTTGATCAAGCCAGGCATGCACCATCAGGGAGAACACCGAGACCAACTCTCGCCCCTCTGCATCGACGGTCTTCCCAGTAATATTCGGCGTGACTCCCGGCGTTTTATGGGAGATCAAGGATTGCGTTGACTGACAGAGAACCATGGCATCGCCATGATCATCCCGAGCGAACAATCCATGACTCTCAGTTCCTGGAGCATGAATCACTCGCCAAGGGGCGTTGGTGTAACGAATCAGATAATCCAGATCGATCCGGTTTGTGCGAAGAAGCTCATAAATCAGTGACTGAATCAACAGCCCATCAGTTCCTGGAGTGATCGAAACCCAGTCATCAGCAACAGCGGAATATCCTGTCTGCACTGGATTCACAGAGATCACCCGAACCCCGCGAGACTTGAGCTGACCAATTCCCATTTTGATTGGGTTCGAGTCATGGTCCTCAGCAACCCCGAACATCATAAAGAGCTTCGTGAGCTCCCAGTCGGGACTGCCAAATTCCCAAAACGCCCCACCCAAGGTATAGATTCCAGCTGCGGCCATATTGACCGAGCAAAACCCCCCGTGAGCCGCAAAATTGGGAGTTCCATACTGCTGAGCCCACCATCCCGTCAATGCTTGGCTTTGATCGCGACCGGTGAAGAAAGCGAGTTTCTTCGGATCTTTTTCACGCACATCAGCAAGCCACTTAGCGGCGGTTGACAACGCTTCATCCCAGCTAATTTCTTCAAATTGGCCGGAGCCACGCGGACCGACTCGCCGGAGTGGAGCACGCAAGCGGGCCGGTGAATTGTGTTGCATGATGCCAGCCGACCCTTTTGCGCAGAGTACGCCTTGATTGACTGGGTGATCACGATTTCCCTCGATGTAGCGGATCTCACCATCTTTGAGGTGCACATTGATTCCGCAGCGACAGGCGCACATGTAGCATGTGGTCTTGCGGATCTCGTCGCTGACGACGGGTTGAGTGTTAATCACTGGTTGGGCTTTCATGATTTAATTCCGCTGCATGGTTAGTTCAAGTAAACACCAACTGGACATTTAATTCCATTAGGTGATAATAATTTTTCCACTGAATGGAAACAATATGGAATACATGGATTTTTATGTCAGCCTTGCCGGCTTCTTTTTTTCGTTATTAATTTTATGGTCAGGCGTTGGCGCCGGTGTGCTGGTGATTCCGACGCTGATCACACTGTTTCACATTGATCCCTTGGTGGCAGTGGCGTCTGGTAGCGCGTTTGCTTTTATTTCAAAAATCCTGATGACCCTCGGCCATGCCAAACATGGCTGTGTCAATTGGCGCGCCGCCATTCAATTTTTAAGCATTTGCTTACCAATCACCGTGGCGACCGCCGCGACCATGGCTATCCTGTCTCAAACTCATCAAGGACCGATGCTTGAACTCACCCTAGTTGTTGCCATCATCATGGCTGGATCGCTTGCCTTGATCGCGCTGTTGAGTGCTCGAATCAAAACCATTATTTCGACCTGGCCGATGTCCTCATTGAGTGGCGTGACTGGTTTATTAATGGGCCTCACCGGTGTCGGTGGCGGGGTCATGGTTGTCCCTGCGCTCGCAACAACGGGTGGCTTGCCAATCAAAATCGCTGTGGCAACATCCATTCCAATCGGATTAATCCTCTCTCTCGCTGTCTCAATCACCTTAGGCTCAAGTGGTCTTCTCGATTATCCACTGATCCTGTCGTTGATGCTCGGTGCCATCATTGCGATTCCAGTCGGCACACGCATGTTTCACTTATTCTCAGATCGGCTCATCAAACAGATCACCTGCGGCCTGATCGGCTTGGCCTTGATCGATCTCATGATCCAAGCGATCGATCTCGCCACATAACTCTCGTCATCGAGCTAAGGCGTTAACAAAATTTTAGGGACCTTGACCTGACCTTGAGCCAATCGCTCAAAGCAGCCGAGACCATCCTCCAAGGAGGCTTCCTCGAACCAATCCAAGGCCCCCAGTTTTCCTTGAATCATCGCTTCAACAGTCTCACGAAAATCATTCATGGTGTAGGTGTAACTCCCCGTGACACGTAATTCCTGCAGTGTCATCCGACGAATATCGATTCCCGCATCCGCGTCGCCAAGACCAATATGAACCAAACAGCCGCCGGGCCTTAATATCTGACTCGCAAGCTGTCGTGTCGGCTGAATACCCACGGCGTCAATGACCGCATCAATATCAGGACCTAACACACCCGCCGCCGCCTCAGAATCGATACAATCAAAGCCTGCAGCAATCGCTGTATCCCGTCGGCCAGGATTATTCTCAACGACTTTCAGAGGCTCAACTCCAAGTGCTCGGGCAGAGAGCGCCGAACCGAGACCCACAGCTCCACCGCCGATAATGACTAAACGAAGAGATGACAAGCTGGCTGACGACATCCGCTCAACCAATCGAACGGCATGCCATCCACAAGCAATCGGCTCTGACAGCGCTGCTTTGGTTAAATTCATCGAGACCGGAAGTTCAATCACGTTACGCTCAGGAATTGCGAACTGTTCAGAAAATGCTCCCGGCCGCGGTGGCATCGAAATAATCTGCCGCTCAGGACACAAGTTCTCTTCACCGCGATGGCAGGCCGCACAGACTCCACAAGTCACCAAAGGATTGACCACCACCGGCGTCTGAGCGCCTGTATCGATTCGATAACCAGAAACCTCATGGCCCAAGACCAGAGGGGGGGGTCGCCGCTCATCATGACCGTGATAGGCGTGGAGATCAGAACCACATATTCCGACCGAATGCACGTGTATCAAGGCATCACCAGCTCGCACCTCAGGCGCTGCGACGTCTCGAATGGCCAGTTGATGATTGCCTTCGTAAACCAATGCTTTCATTTGGCTGTGAATCCTCCGTCCACATACAACAGCTGCCCGGTGACATACGCAGATGCCGCCGAACTCAAAAATAACAAAGGACCGTCAATATCACTCATCTGACCGTTCCGGCCGATACAGGTTTGTGCAGCAAGCTTTGTTGAAGCCTCGGTGTCACCGAAGACGGGAGCGGTCAACTGCGTCGGAAAAAACCCCGGCGCCAATGCATTGGCGTTGACACCGTCAGCAGACCAGGCTTCGGCCATCGCCCTCGTCATTTGTGCAACACCGCCTTTGGTAGCACCATACGCCAACCCATTTTTAAAGGCACGCTCACTCTGTAAGGAAGCAAAATTAATAATGCGCCCAAAACCTGAGTGCTTCATCGCCGGAACCAAGGCCTGAGAGACAAAAAAAGGTGCGGTCAAATTCAACGCCACCGTTGTTGCCCAGTCGTCAACAGACGTGTCGTCTGCATGTTTCCGCAGATTCACTCCCGCCGCATTAACGATGATATCTGGAGATCCAAAGTAGCTCTGAATCTGTTCACCCAGTTGGGTCCAATCCTGCGCTTCTGATAAATCCCCGCTCAGGAATGCTGCGCGATCGTCGTCAGCGATCGCCTGGAACTCGCCGAGAGATCGCGATAGCCCAACAACATGCGCACCGGCGGCATGAAGGACTCTGGCACAATGACCTCCGAGTCCGCTGGATGCACCGGTGACCAGCGCAACTTTGCCCTCAACCGAGAACAAATCAGGCATTGTCAGTCCCTGTCAGATCAAACGTCTCTTCAGGGAAGAACTTTTGCAGACGAATATCAGCAGACCGGGCATGCGCTTCCATTCCCTCCAGTCGCGAAATCCGGGCGGTTGCCTCAGCCACAGACTTCATCGCATCCTTATTAGATCGTTGCCAGGTCACGAGCTTCATGTACTTATGAACCGATAGTCCACCGGTATATTTCGCCGCCCCTGACGTCGGTAATACGTGATTCGGTCCTGAGGCTTTGTCGCCAAACGCAACTGTGGTTTCGTTTCCAAGGAATAGCGATCCGTAGCACGTCAGCCGATCAAGCCACCAATCCAAATCGTCAGCTTGCACGGTCAAATGCTCCGGCGCGTAACGATCTGAAGTCGCTGCCATTTCTTCTCGATCTGCACAAAGAACCACTTCTGCATAGTCATCCCAGGCTTTCGTCGCGTTGTCGCGATTGAGTTCTGGAAGCGTACTGATGTAAGCCGGAACCAGCTCCATAACTTTCCGTGCCAGAGGCTCATGGTCTGTGACCAGCCAGACTGGTGAGTTGTAGCCATGCTCTGCCTGACCAACGAGATCAGCCGCAACCAATTCAGGATCAGCCGATGCATCCGCTAAAATCAAACTATCTGTCGGTCCCGCGAACATATCGATTCCCACCCGACCAAACAGAATACGTTTCGCCTCAGCAACGAACTGGTTACCCGGACCCACCAGAATGTCGGCCTTCGGCAGCCCAAAAAGTCCAAAGGCCATAGCCGCAATCCCCTGGACACCGCCAAGGGCGACAATATGATCCGCTCCGCAGATATGAGCGGTGTAGACAATCGCTGGATGAATCCCAACGCCCGCTCTTGGTGGAGAGCAAGCCACAATGTTTTGACAGCCAGCCACTTTGGCGGTCGTCACTGTCATCAGTGCCGACGCAATGTGTGCATATCGACCGCCCGGGGCATAACAGCCAGCGGCGTTACATGGAATGGCTTTCTGGCCAGCGATCAATCCAGGGATTACTTCGATCTCTGTATCCACAATGGTCGACTTCTGCGCCTCGGCGAACCGTTTCACATTCGCGTGTGCAAACTGGATGTCTCGCTTTAATTTCTCAGGGACTTGATCGCAGGCGGCTTGAATTTCTTCAGCAGTTAATACAACGTTTCCGTCGTACTGATCAAACTGATCACGAAATTTCAAACAGGCATCTTCACCGCCGGCTTCAATGTCATTGAGGATCCCTTGCACAATTTTCGTGACATCCGACGCATCGCTGGCGGAGGTCTTTGTTGCTTTTTTTAAATACTCGACAGTCATCAGACGTTCTCCTATACAAATCACTTATAAATATCGGGAAGCAGTGTGGTCGATAGCTCTGGGATGTAAGCAATCATCAAAACGACAACCAACATCGATAACACGAAGGGCACTGCTCGACTCGAGATTTTCAAAATCGACTCGCGCGTCAATCCAGACACCACGAACAAATTCAGACCCAAGGGTGGTGTAATAAAACCCACACCCAAGGTGGTGATCATCATCACGCAGAACTGAATCTCATTCATGCCGATTTCATCGGCCAACGGCTTCAATAACGGCGCGAGAATCACGATATTTGGGGTCGTTTCCATCACACAGCCAGCCGCAATTAAAATGCCGATCATTAATAAAATAATCAGCTCCGGCGACTCGGTTAACGTCGTAATGGCATACACAAAGCCTTGCGGAACACCCATAGCCGCGAGCGCCTGTGCGAGTGGCAAAGAAAACGCAATGATTGGGATAATCACGCCGTTGACTTTCGCTGAACTGAGCAGCATTGATGGAAAATCACTCAACTTCAGCGTCCCAAGGATGAACCCCAAGATGATCGTGACCACAACAGCAGTGGCGCCCGCCTCTGTTGGCGTCAGGCTTCCCGAAAAGATTCCCCAGAAAATAATAATTGGGACGATGAATGCATACCAACCGGATTTGAGCGAGCGGCCGACATTGACCAACCACTCAGTTCCAGTCAACCGATCAGAATTTTCATAATTCGACAGTCGGTTAACCACCGTATTGGTAATCAAGATCGACAGCAGGATTAAGACACCTGGAATTAATGCTGCTTGAAACAATGTACTGGCAGAGATCCCCAAGACTAGGCCGATCACAATATAGGCGATGGATGGAGGGATCAAAATCCCAGTACAAGCTCCACTGGCCACCAATGCACAAGCGTAGGGCCTTGGGTAGCCAGATTCGACCAAGCGTGCAATGGTCATGCGTCCGACAGCAGCAGCGCCGGCTGCGTCTGAACCGGAAATCGCGCTAAACATTCCGCAAACCAGCACCGTCGCCGAGCCAAAACCACCGCGTGTCCAACAAGTGAGCGCTTCGGCTACATCCAGAAACTTCTTACTCAGCCCCGTGCGCACCAAAACGTCGCCTGTGAGGATAAATAATGGAACCGCAGTCAATGCGAAATGATCGATCCCATCGAATAACGATTCACCAAGCAGCGATAACGGTAAGGCGCCCGACCAAATCAGTAACGCCGTCGTCGCCACACCAATTGATGCCCAAATGGGAATTCCAAGGACGATGAGACCAACAAAGATCAATAGAGGACCGTAAAAATCCCATCCCAGTTCGACGGATTGCATCAGCAATGCTTGGTACATCATGAGGAATGCTCCTCATCAAATAATTGCCCGCCTTCGAAGGGGGCCTTTCCTTCTCTAAAGCATTGAATATCAAAATTGATCGATTGAAGAAGTCGGTAGGTCATCAGCGAAAAACCCAGAGGAACGGCAAACAAGAAAAGTGCAAAAGGTACGCGGAGACCATGGGTCACAGACCCGAATTTAATCGCCGTCAATACGGAATCCATGGACCATATCAGGGCGATCACAGCAACACCCAACATCACTAAGTCTCCTAGGATGTAAAGCGCTGCTTTGACTTTGACCGGGCAGAAGTTAAACAACACATCAATGCGAATATGAGCTCTCTCGCGGACAGCCGCGGACGCTCCAATCCACGCCAGATAAATGAAGCTATATCGGACGATTTCTTCACCCCATATCGAGGAATAAGCAAATAGCTCACGACGCAAGACTTCAATCGCCATGGTGATCACCAACATCGTGTAAAAGACAAGCAAAGCCCAAGCCTCGATATTATAGTCCGATCGAGATCGCATACATTTCTCCAGAGCTGAGGGACGCTGGCGGCAGTAGCCGCCAGCTTATAAGTGACTCAGATTACGCGTCGTGAACGTAGTATTTACCGCGAGTGTTTGCAGCTTCTTCAAGTTCGCCGAAGATCTTCATCGATCCTGCTAACTCGACTTTAAAGCTATCCCACTCTGACTTCTGGTAACCACCGGCGTCTTTCCATTGACCCAACTGAGCGTCGGACAATGAGTGGAACTCAACCCCTGCTTTGGTAAGCTCAGACATCGCGTAATTGCGCGCGCCAGGGACTTTCGCCAAGTTCTGTTGCGTCGAAATCTCTGAACCAAACATAACGCCGTCCTGCACTTTTGCAGGCAAACTGTTAAACCACTCCATGTTGCACGAGTAGACCTGTGCATCAGGGACAGCCTGCGTGAAGGTGACGTGACTTAAGATGTCTTTGAATCCGAATGTCAGCAACGCGCCCACAGATGGATCCAGTGCATCGGCTACACCCTGCTTAATCGCAGACGGTGTTTCACCCCAGGCGATTGGCGTCGGATTGGCACCAACCATCCGATAGTACTGTTGCAACATCTTTGATCCAGGTACACGGAACTTCACCCCATTGAGATCGTCTGGCGTGATCACAGCATTTCCGCCCTTACGAACGGCAACAACGCGCGGATCGATCACGACATACATCAGTGGCTTAAATCCATTCTTCTCAACGTTTGGATGCACATGCTTCTTCCATGCATCTGACTGAACCAAATTAACGAAACGCTGATTCGCGCCACAGAAGTAAGGCATGTTGATCAAGTCAACTGCCGATGCGAAAGGCGCAAAGTTAGACAATGAATGCTGCGCACATTGAATTGTGCCATTCTGGACTTTCTGGACCAACGCTCCACCTGCACCCAACTGCTTATTCGGAGCCAGCTTGACGTAAATCGCACCATTGGTTGCATTTTGAATATTTTCTTTCATATCCAATTGCATGATCGGATATTCCCGACTCGCACCCAGTTTGTAGGCTGTTGCGATTGTCATGGTGTACTTAGCTGCTTTTTCGCGTTCCTTTTCTTCCTTGGCTGTTACTGCCATCGCAGGTGACGACAGCAATGCACCACCAGCTCCAGCTACAACTGCTGCAGTAAAGCCAGCAGATCCAGACAGTTTCAGGAAGTTACGACGCTCGAGAGACTTAATCTCATTATTATCAGTCATTGTTTCCAACTCCTTTGGGTTTGGATTTATTAGTCAAAGGCAGTGGACTTTTCAGAGCGCAATATTGCGACGACAAAGAAGATCACACTCACGAACAACGTGACTGCTTCCCCTACATCGGACAAGAAAGAGGCTGTGAAAAACGCACCGAGAACAACATTAAATAGGAACACACCAAAAAAGAGAGCGGCGAGAACCAAACTGGTTTGAAGTAATTTCATTGAGCACCTTTTTTTAACGTTATTTAATGCTGCAGATAAAATGTAAGCGATTACAAAACTGGATGCAAGCGTTTACATCGAATATTGTTGACACAAAGGGAGTCTGTTCATGGATGCAACGCCACGGTCGAAAACAACGCGTGTGACACTGCAAGATGTCGCCACCGAAGCCGGTGTGTCCACGGCGACAGTCTCTCGATATTTGAATAACCAATCTGCCTTAAAACCGGACACGATTCGGGAAGTCGAGCGGGCCATCGAGCGTCTTGGCTATTATCCGGATCTGAACGCCCGCGCCCTAGCAACCCGAAGGCCGTCGACATTGGGCGCCATTATTCCGACCACGGAGAATGCGATCTTTGCCGAAGGCGTGGAAGCAATGCAGTCTTGGTTAATGGCTCGAGATATTATGTTGATGACGGTGAGTACCCGTTACAATCCAGAGGTTGAATTTGAGCAAGTGCGTCGACTGGTGGCTCATGGCGTCAGCGCTCTGATGCTCATCGGTAATGCCAGACCAGAAAAAACCATCCAGTTTATCCGCTCCCACAACATTCCATTTTGTACCGCCTGGAGCTTTCAAGCGGAATCAGACAATCCTCAAATTGGTTTCAATAATGTTGAGGCGGCCTACCAGATGGGCGAAAAACTCATTCAGAGTGGGCATCGACAGATTGGAATTATTGGGGGGCTGACCCATTACAACGATCGTGCGACAGATCGTATCCAAGGAATCCGTCAATGCTTCGCAGATCACGGCCATCCAATCGACGACGAGCTAGTGCTTGAAACTCCCTATCATCCGGAAGATAGCGCGGTCGCTCTAGATCAGTTACTGGCAAAAGCACCCTCCTTGACCGCCATCTTTTGTGGTAATGATGTGCTCGCAGCAGGAGCGCTGCATCGAGCGCATGAGCGTGGAATCAGCATTCCAGACGAACTCTCAATCACCGGATTTGATGACATTGCGCTTGCCAAGATCTTAAGGCCACAACTCACGACCATCCATCTGCCGCATCGGTTTATGGGAGAAATGGCAGCTCAAGCACTGTACGATGCCGTCATTAATAATGAGCCCGTGAAAAGCCTCGAAATTCCGTTTTCAATTCGGGATCGCGGCACGCTGGGAAAGCCGGATTAAAGGCCCTACCGAAGTAACAATAACGGTGTTTGCGACCGACCCAGCATCTTGGTGGTCTGACTTCCCACAAAAAATTGACGAATACGGGAATGACCGTAGGCGCCCATAATTGTCAAGTCAATGGAATGCTCGGATTGATAGCCAATCAAGCGATCAACCACAGGTCCTTCAAGCATGGCTGCCATCACCGTAAATCCGGCTCCCGACAAGCGTGATGATGCCTCGGCAAGTGCGGACTCAATCGCGGCGGCTGACGGTGTCTTCACGGCGACCAGGTGGCAATTAAGCCCCGAAAGCAGCGGGCTATCGGCGACCATCTGCAATGCCTTATTGGCCGTCTCACTTCCATCATAAGCGAGCATAAAGGACTCAGGCACCCGCCAGCCCTCAGCAACCACCAGCACAGGCCGATGAAGTGTCCGAATCACGCTTTCAATATGGCTTCCGATGGCATTCGAAAATAGGTCGTGAGCCTCACCCTGCCGGCCGATGACCAATACCCGGATCTGTGGTTCCAGATCACTCAAGGTTTCAGTGAGTAAACCATGACGCTGCATCGTATTGACCTGGTGAATCCCATGTTGCTCAGCCCGACTCGAAACGGCTTCCAACACGAGTTTCCCCTGCTTTAGCTCAAGTGCTGCTTTTTGTGACTCAAGCTCAATCATCTCGGCAAGCAAATCTTCGCGAGCACCCAAGCCAATCGATCCCGAGAGATCTCCAGTCATCGGTACGCTGTCATGTTCCAGTGCATGCAACATCGTCAAGGGTGTCTCAACACGCGTCGCGACCCAAACAGCTGCATCACAGACGGATTCCGTCACACGCGAACCATCGACACATGCAAATACCTGATTCATCACAGCCCCTTAATGCGATTCAAGGATGTCAGAGACATCCTCTTTATCGTGCACTCCAAACCGATCAACGATCGTTTGGCTCGCTTTATTCATCCCAACCAACTCAACTTCAGCACCTTCGCGCCGGAATTTCATGACGACCTTATCAAGTGCCGCGACCGCAGTCACATCCCAAAAATGCGCTTGCGAGACATCGATCATGACTTTTTCATTCACTTCCTTGAAGTCAAACGAGCGAATAAAGGCATCTGAAGACGCAAAAAATACCTGACCGACCACGGTATAGCGCTTCGTCACATCGTCCACCTGCTCAGAACGAATCCCCATAAAGCGTCCCACCTTGTTGGCAAAAAACAAAGCCGCCAAGAGAACACCGACAAAGACGCCAAGCGCTAGGTTGTGAGTCAACACCACCACGACCACTGTTGCGATCATGACCATGCTCGATGAGGGTGGATATTCACGAATTTTTCGAATGGAATCCCACGAGAACGTTCCAATCGACACCATGATCATCACGGCAACCAGCGCAGCCATCGGAATTTGCGAAATCAAATCATCAAGAAACACCACCATGATGATGAGAAATACACCAGCGACGAAGGTCGATAACCTCCCACGGCCCCCGGATTTGACGTTAATGACCGACTGACCAATCATCGCGCAACCCGCCATGCCACCAAAAAATCCGGCGACGATATTGGAAATCCCTTGTCCGCGACACTCCCGATTTTTATCACTCTCAGTATCCGTGAAGTCATCCACAATGGTCGCGGTCATCAGAGATTCCAATAACCCAACCACTGCCATCGACACGGAGTACGGTAGAACAATCAGGAGTGTCTCGAGATTCAGTGGTACATCCGGCCATAAAAATATCGGCAATGAATCGGGTAACTCACCCAGATCACCGACGGTCCGAATATCGACCCCAAATGAAAGGACAATCGCTGTCACCGCAACGATGCACACCAATGGTGAGGGGATCACGCGGCCGATGACCGGTAAATAAGGAAATCCATAGATGATGGCAAGACCCAACAGCGTGAACGCATAGACGTGCCAGGTCACTCCCGTGAGTTCAGGTAATTGCGCCATAAAAATCAAAATCGCAAGAGCGTTGACGAACCCTGTGACAACTGAGCGTGACACGAAGCGCATCAGGCTACCGAGCCTTAAATAGCCCGCGCCTATTTGTAGAATCCCAGTCAAGACTGTCGCGGCTAACAAATATTGCAAACCATAGTCTTTGACCAAGGTCACCATCAACAGCGCCATTGCTCCCGTGGCGGCCGAGATCATTCCAGGGCGACCGCCGGTGACCGCAATGACCACAGCGATACAAAAGGATGCGTAAAGACCAACTTTAGGGTCAACGCCTGCGATGATGGAAAACGCGATGGCTTCCGGGATCAACGCCAGTGCGACGACCAGTCCAGACAATAAATCGCCACGAGTATTGGATAACCAATCCCGCTGAAACGTTTGGAGCATGAAAAATCCTTGTGCGACAGTCCCTTGCAAAGAGCCGGGACACTACACGAGACTTTGGTTTGACTCAACCAACGGCGCATTGCCCTTGGCGCGATCGGCCTGTACAACGCAAACACAGAACCTTGTGTTCTGGGCCATCATCATCAAAGGAATCAATCATGTCTCAAGAAGTCGTCGTTTTATCTGCCGCACGCAGTGCCATCGGTTCATTTGGCGGCGGACTATCGTCGTTTGAACCACAAGAACTCGGAGCCACTGTGTTAGCAGAGGCGATCAACCGCTCAGGCGTTGATGCAAGCCAACTCGAATCGCTGACCTGTGGCAACTGCATCCCCACTGACTCACGCTTCGCCTACGTCGCTCGGTGTGTTGCTGTTGGAGCCGGCATGCCAATGGAATCAATCGCGTTGACGGTTAACCGTCTCTGTTCGTCTGGCCTTCAAGGTGTGGTCACCACCGCACAACAGATCATGCTTGGTGATATCAACTATGGTGCAGGTGGTGGAGTGGAAGTGATGTCGAGGGGCGGCTATATGTCTGCCAACCTGCGCTTTGGTCAACGCATGGGTGATGCTCAAATGATTGATCTCATGGTCGCCACCTTGACTGATCCATTTGGCGCTGGACATATGGGCATTACTGCAGAGAATTTGGCTGAAAAATGGGGACTGACTCGAGACGAACAAGATGCGTTAGCGGTGGAATCCCATCGTCGCGCCGCAGCCGCTATTGACGCTGGACGCTTTAAAGAGCAAATCGTGCCAATCATCAAATCAACGCGGAAAGGCGATATCACCATCGACACCGATGAGCATGTCCGCCCGGGAACCACCCTAAGCGATTTGGGCAAGATGCGCCCCGCCTTTAAAAAAGACGGCACAGTGACCGCTGGAAATGCGTCAGGAATCAACGATGGTGCTGCATTCCTCATTCTGGCAAATCGCGAACAAGCAGAGAAAGACGGACATCAACCAATGGCTCGTTTGGTCTCCTATGCACTTGCTGGCGTCCCCAATCACATCATGGGTGAAGGACCAATTCCGGCCAGTCAGAAAGCCCTTGCGAATGCCGGGTTATCGGTGGATGACATGGATGTGATCGAATCCAACGAAGCATTCGCAGCGCAAGCACTAGCGGTAGCCAAAGGCCTGAATTTCAACATGGAGAAAACTAACCCCAATGGTGGCGCAATCGCACTTGGCCACCCCGTTGGATGCTCAGGAGCGTTCATTGCCACAAAAGCGCTCTATGAACTAAAGCGTATCAATGGGCGCTATGCCCTAGTCACCATGTGTATTGGCGGTGGCCAGGGAATTGCTTGCGTGTTTGAAAATCTGTAGCAATCAATCACCGGTTACGATGGGGAGGTCGTCTCGACTTCCCCACTCTGACCAGGATCCGTCATAAAGTTTAGGTTCGAGCATTCCTGCAATCTCAAGGCCTAAGGCCAACACGCAGGCCGTCACACCTGAACCACAACTCACGACCAGTGACTGGTGATCGACACCGGCCTTCACAAATCGCTCACGAATCTCCGCAACCGGCTTAAAGCATCCAGTGTTTGCATCCAGTAAATCTGTAAATGGAACATTCGCACTCTCTGGAATGTGTCCGGAACGCATGCCTGGGCGAGGTTCCGGTGCCACACCGACGTATCTCGGATTCGCACGCGCATCCAAGACTAAGTCGTCGCCAGATTCTAGATTCTCGAGCAAGTCTTCAGCATTAACGACCCACCCCAAGTGCCTCTTCGATTTAAATGGGTGTGGCGGCGGAATCACTTTTCCGCGACCCGCCTCGAGGTCATATCCAGCCGCGATCCAGGTCGGAAGCCCCCCATCTAAAACCGCAACCTCGTCGTGACCGAAATAACGGAACATCCACCACGCTCGGGCTGCCGAGAAAAGACCCACGCTGTCATACACAATAATTTGCATATCAGCGCCAACACCCAAATCCTGCATCGCCTGATCAAACTGCTCCGCACTCGGTAACATGTGAGGCAACTCTGACTGATGATCTGAAATTTCATCAATATCGAACCGAAGTGCTCCTGGAATGTGCTGTCTAACAAACTCTTGATCCGGATCTCGCTTGGCTGTCGGAAGATGATACGACGCATCAAGCACGATGACGTGCGCGTCATCAAGGTGCTGATGCAACCAGTCAACAGAAACGAGTGTGTTAGCCATAGCAGTGAATCCCTGATTCGCGATACCATCACACACAGTAAAGCGGTTCGCTTTTCTTCTCAATGGGTTCTGTATGTCTGTGGTTACCGAATACGCTAGGCCTCGCGAATTTATTGCGCTTGCCGCTTTTTTAATGGCCACAATTGCGCTTGCAATCGACATGATGTTGCCCGCCATGGGACAAATGGCGATCGATTTAGAGCTGTCTGCACCAGCCAGGATCTCGTGGGTCATTTTAGGCATCTTTGCCGGGCTCATTTTTGGGCAACTGGTCTTTGGACCATTATCCGACGCGATCGGCAGACGAGGCTCAATTCAAATCGGTATCGCGATATTTCTGATCGGTACAGGTGTCTGTGCGCTCACCGACTCTTTTGAAGTCTTGATCGCAGGTCGGGTATTACAAGGTTTTGGCGGCGCTGCGACACGGATCGTCACGCAAGCGATGGTTCGCGATCGGTTTGCTGGTCGCGAAATGGCTCGCGTGATGTCATTTGTCATGACGATTTTTATCCTCGTCCCGATTTTTGCGCCCATGATCGGCCAAGTTGTTCTCTGGTTTGGTAACTGGCAGATGCTGTTTGTCACCCTCGGTGGATTTTCAGCCATTATTCTTGGATGGTTTAGTTTGAGGCAACCAGAGACACTCACGCATCGTCGGACCATCACAGTCAGCCATCTCAGTGAGGCACTTCGGACAGTACTAACTAACGAACAAAGCCTCCGTTTCACTCTGGCTGCAGGGGTCAGCTTTGGCGGACTTGTCAGCTATCTCAGTAGCGCACAACATATTTTTCAGGATATCTATCAGACCGGTGAGTGGTTTCCGGTGCTGCTTGGTGCAACCGCAGCATCCATCGTGATCTCCTCATTAGTCAATGCCAACTATGTCAGACGGTTTGGCATGGAAACCATTTGCCGCATTGCGTTTTCGATCCAAATTCTCTGGTCAGCGTTTTTTTTGATCTTGTATGTCAATGGAGGTCCGATCAGTCTCATCGCGTGGCTTATTTATATTGTCCCCATTTTATTTTTGATGGGACTGACATTCGCAAACTTGCAATCGGTTGCACTAGAACCGATGGGGGCGATCGCCGGAACTGCATCGACTGTGATTGGATCATTGATGACCGCCGTCAGTTTGTCAGTTGGCATTGTGTTCTCTCAATTCATGGGCGATAGCGCCACTCCATTGATCCTGACGTTCTTCATCACCGGATCAATCGCGTTGATACTGATCCGTCTGAAAGCAACACCCGCCAGCCTCTGATATCGTTATTTTTGTGGGCCTGTCGGTCCCTGTAGATGATGATCAACCGCGTTCAGTGATTGTGCTTTCAGTTCATAGGCTTGACCGAAACCGACAATATATCGACCGGAGTTCGGGGTCAGTAGAAACAAGCGAAAATCTGAAAGAGCCGTCAAGGTGTCAATCAACGCTCCGTGTCGCGTCCTTAATGCATTGGTTCCGTTCGGCCACAAGGATTCCTTTCGGTGAATTTCAGTCGCGATCATCTCGTACTGAAGCCGTTCTCTGAGGTACATCTGTGGCGAGTCCTGTTCATCACGGAGAATCAGTGTCGAACATTGTTGTTGTGCAGCCAAGTTGACAGCGTGCCCGGCGAGATCACTGACTAAGATCCATATCCCAACCTGCTGCTCTGAAATCGCAAATGGCGTATAGGATGCCAACGGCGAGCCATCCGAATAGGTGGTTGCAAGTACAGCACTTTTTATCTCAGACAACAGCCTGTCGATCCTCTTCGTCAACTGATCGATTTCGTCAGTCATCCGCGCGTTCCTGGCTGCTTTTGCATCTTCTTGGTCATCGTTTCCAAGGCCTCGATTTTTGTCAGTAATTGCTGGATATCATGGCGAGTGGCGGGCTGTTCATGTGGATTTCCTTCTTCTTCGGCCTCGAGCTTTTGCGCGATCTGCATGGAGTCGACGATGATCCCGATGAAGAAGTTCAACACCGCAAAACTCGTAATGATGATAAACGGCAGGAAAAACGCCCAAGCCCATGGAAAGAGCTCCATCGTGGGTCGAACTACACCCATTGACCAGCTTTCGAGTGTCATGATTTGAAACAACGTGTAGGCCGACGCACTAATGGATCCGAACCACTCTTGCATGTTGGGATCTGGATGCATACCAAACAATCGAGTCGCCAATACTGAAGAGACATAGAAAATCAGCCCAAGCACACCAACGACTGAAATCATCCCTGGAATTGAATGCCCAATGGCCGATATCACTCGACGCATTTGTGGAACGACTGAAATTAAGCGAAGGACACGCAGGACACGGAGGGCACGCATCACCGACAAATTTCCGCTTGCTGGGATCCAAGCGACCCCAACGATGATGAGATCAAACCAATTCCAGCCTGACTTAAAAAACGATAATCGATAGGCGTAGAACTTCAGCACGAGCTCTGCCGTGAAAACTAGCAATACCGCAGTATCAAATGCATGCAACTGAGGTCCAATGGACGCCATGATCTCCTGATCTGTTTCCATACCGAGGGTGACCGCATTCACCAGAATCAGTAAGGTAATGAATCCCGTAAAATAAGGATGTTCAACAAGATTTCTCACTGCATTTCTCATATCGACCGCTTTTCGCTCCTTGTCTCGGTTCGCCTGAATCATCACATACTCATGACTAGGAGATCAGATTCTTCCCACCAGATCTTTCCTGCCCTTATATTCTTTAAAGTTATAAATAAAACGTTTTTTATTCTTTTTTAAACTCCTTGCAGCCGGGTATAAAGACATTGAAAAGGAGGATTTATGAAAAAACTATCAATACTTATCATCACGCTTATCGTTTCATCAGCATCATCAGCCCTGACTAACCCACGTCCACTTGCCGATAGTGATGCATGGCTCCCGCATTGCGAATGCTTA